>ERZ778017.60-NODE-60-length-201294-cov-912.326140_pt1 | contig 201294 bp, 192 predicted proteins | sample MGYA00375747_ERZ778017 | MGnify/ENA primary metagenome ERZ778017 (study PRJEB29350, sample SAMN05509838) | bioreactor metagenome | biome: bioreactor; material: wastewater | place: South Africa: University of Cape Town | collected 2014-03-17 ... | reverse complement strand
GCACACCATGTGCATATCTGAGGCTCTTTTGCTTTTTAACTTGCGAATTTGGGGTGAAAACTAAAAAGGTTTTGCAGAATAAAATATTTCCAAAATATGGCGGGTGCAAATTTGAAATGCTCATTTTTTTTGTTGGTGCGTTGAAACTGGCGGATACAGAGTGGGGTATTTTTTTAATTTTTCAGGTATAAATATTCAAACGATTCCAGACAAAATCTATTATTGGGGAAACTGCACACCGTCCATTGCAATCGTTTTTCTTCCAATGGAATAAACGCTGAAAGTTTTATTCAACAAACCTTAAATCATAGAAGCCCGGTTGAAAAAAAAGCCCGCAGATCCCAACCTGCGAGCTTGTAAAATTCAAATCACCATTAAAGATCCTTTTTCTCAAACCTGCGGAGGGAAAAGAAAAGAGGTATAAAAATCCAAAGTATCAATCCGGCAAATGAAATTACAATTCCATTCAGGCTCCCGAAAAATTCCTGGAAAACAGCTCCGGTATATCCCATCAATGCTGAGATATCCATTTGCAAAAGAATCTGAATGCGGCTGAGATCTATCGGATTCAGAAAGCTCATCACGACCATGGCATTTTCCAGCGGATAATCCTGGAATTGAAATAAAAGAAACAAAACAATCGCGTCAAATATCAAAGCAAAAAACAACCAAAGTGCAATGGCCCACCCGATTCCTTTGGCTTTATCACGTGTCATTCCCGCTGCCCACAAAGCAATGCTGACAAAAACAATAGTCAGAAATAAACCCGACAACACCAATACCAATCCGGTAAGATCAGCGTGATAAATCAGTACAGGTACTCCAACTCCAATCAAAAATGCTATCGACAGGGAAGATGCCAATCCGCCAAAAAGGCTAAGCCACAAGGTTTTTCTTTTCAACGGCTGGCTTACCAGGAGTTCAATAAATTCTGCACTGTTGTAAATATAAATCGTAGAAAAAATAATGCATATCAGCGGAACTATCAACAACACCAGATTGAGAAGGCTCGCCATTCCTTTGGCAGCGCTGCTTTCCAGGCTGAATACGCTAAAAGAAATTGTCAGCAACAAAAGAGTATAGATAATTACGATCTTGTTCTGAATGATATCAGCAATGACATATTTCAATATCTTTTTCATGCCAATTGAATTTGAGGTTGGGTAAACTGTGTTAATCTGCTTTGCATGATTCTGGCAATTGCCCGGGATAATTTTTCTTCACCGGTTTCTTCCTTCAAATCTTCTATCGGCTTTTCAAACAGGAATCTGCCATCGTTCATGTAAACTATTTTGGTGACCAGATCATCCAGTTCACTGAGAATATGGGAAGTGATCAGGATCAATTTTCCTTTTTCCTTTTCCTTAATAATTTTTTCTTTCAGTTTCAATGAAGCAATCGGATCAAGGCCGGCAGTGGGTTCATCAAGAATCAACACTTTCGGATGAAACATAAATGCAAGAGCAGCGCTTACCTTCTGAGTGGTGCCTCCTGAAAGCGTACGCATCTTTTTATGAATTATTTCATTCAATCCGAAACTTCTGATCAGCTCTTCATCAGGAATTACAGATTCATCTTTCCGGATGTCTTTCATCATCTGAATCAAATGGGAGATGGTCATATTTTCCGGATAACGGCCTATCTGTGGCATGTAGCCGATATCTTCTCTGTACCGCCAATCTTTATTGACTTCTCTGCCTTCAAAAATAATTGACCCGCTGTCAGGCACAACCATTCCCAAAATGGTTTTAATCATAGTGGTCTTGCCACATCCGTTTGGGCCGAGCAAGGCTATACATTCTCCTTCTTCAAAGCGTGTACTGACGCTGTTGAGAACGGTCAGCTTTCCAAATTTCTTGGAAATATTTTTAAGTTCAATCATAGCTTTATTGGTTTAATGCAGGGTTGATCGTCTTTTAGATTTTCCGGTGTAATTCCGGGTATCAGCTTTTCTGTTTTATCCAGAAGAGAAACGATGATACTTCGGAAAAGCATCAAAGCCGAAGGGTTGGATTCAACTATGGTAGAATATAAACTCACCGGGCGGTATGGTATATCTCCTATTCCATCTCTGTTCAAATCATAACCATCATATTTGTCCCAATAGTTTCTATAAAACTTATTCAATACAAGCGTTCCATTGGTAGCCACATCAAAAGTGTTTTTGATAAAATTATTTTCATATACTTCGTTGTCCATGCTGCTCGCTGAAACGCGCATTGCATAACCGTTATCTATAAACGAGTTTTTGAAAAACTTTGTACGGTTGCAGCCCTCCATCTCAATGGCTGTCGTGTTGTGTGAAAAATGATTTCCCGAAATATAGCTGTCGGTAATCTCCTTTAATAAAATACCATAGGCCGCACCTCCCCAATTATCGAGAAAGAAATTATTGTACATCTGCACATGATGGGTAAACATCACAGCCACCCCTGAACCGTTTTTTTCAAAAACATTGCTGATGTAGGTATCATGATGGGAAAACATAAAATGAATACCATAACGGAGATTGTTGTGGCTGATGTTTCTCCAAACTAAAGAATTCGTTACAAATTCAAAGTAAATCCCGTCTCTTTGCCCGGAGATATTGTTTCCAATGATCAGCAGGCTATCCGAGCGCCAGCAATGGATACCGTTTCCGCTCAGCACTTCATCCTGCGCATTGGAATGGATTACATTATCAAGGATTCTGCAATTGCGGCTGTGCTGGCTGTAAATGGAAAATTGATTATCAACAAGCTGATTGTTTTTTACAATCACATTATAGCTGTCCACAATCAACACACCGGCATAATCGGTCTGTTCAGAATTTCCTGAATTGATAATTTTAAACCCATCAAGTACAGCACCATCGGCATGAATGGTAATGACAGTCCCTTTTTTCTGTCCGTCTATTACCGGATAGCCGTTCCCTTTTACATAAATAGACTTATCAATTTCCAATCCTGATTCCTGATAAATTCCTTTATCCACAAAAACGGTATCTCCACGGACTGCCGCCTCTAAACCTGCTTTTATAGTTTTGTATGCACGCTGCTTCCCCACATAGATGTTCTTTGCGGAAACTATGCCCGCATAAAACAAACCTGGAAAAAGAAGGGTAATATAAACTATAAGGTTTTTCATTTTTCCGTATTGAACATTTGCCGAACGGACAGGATTTCTCCATTTACTTTTTTCTGCGTCAGTTTAAGATCGCCTTCGTTATCGAAAGCCGCAGTATTGCCACCCATGGGTGAATGCAAATCCGGGCTCTTCAGCAGCAAGACTTTGCCGGATGGAATAAAATTGTGCGGATCTATATAATTGACGAAATAAATTTCACTGATATCATTGGTGTCAATTTTCTCCGATCGGAAGGCAGAGAGACAATGTGTATCATCGAACTTATACACTTTCCCTTTTTTGGTCAGGATCTCTGCTCCAAATTGATTGTCGGCAATTGACATTTTACAAAAATCACATCCATCCTGCCCCAAACGAATGGGAGTCGGGCCACTATTGCATCCGGAGATAAAAATCAGCAGGGCAGCCGCTGCCACAGTCATAGATTTTGATTTTACGGCCATTTTCTTCTTCTTAAAATATGGCAAAAAACTGGCCACCAATAAAATAAATCCGGTGCCGAAAAATAAAAATCCTCCAACGTGTGCCATGGAATACGCTTCAAAATTCAACAATTCTTTGTAACCGATTAAGGGTGGCGTGTAAGACATACCCGGAACCTGAATGGGGGCCGACGGATCCAGATTATGCCCATAATTGTATTCCCATCTGTAAAAATCAATCATGGCAATTACTCCGAAAGCTGCAAATGAAATAAACAAAGCCGTAAGCAACTTTTTTCGATTGACCAGGAGGGTTACGAAACAGAACAACGCAAAAAAACCGATAATGTATGGCAATATCCGGAATTCAATAAAATCACTTGTATGCAAAGTTTTCATTCCGATATAATGGTTCAGCCCGTTGATGATTTCCACATTTCCCGCCAGCTTATTTGGATACATAATCAAGGTCAGCCCTTCGGGATATTGAGGAGCCACCAGGTCTATCCTCCACAGGGGAACAAACAAAACTGTAATTAAAAATATACCACTCACAAAAACGAGTACTTTCTGGATGGTTGTTAATTTGTTGTTTTTCATTTTAATTAAACTTTTTAAATGAAATTCATCAGCGGGCTATCACCCATTATTTTTAAAAACTTCAGTCAAAATCATTTTGCCGGAGGAAGCAAAACCTCATCAATCACGTACACCATACCGTTAGAAGCAGGAATTGAAGCAATGATATTAGCCTTGCCATTCAAAACAGGCTTCCCGTCTTTCAAAGTCACTTTCAGGTCATCCCCATTCACCATATTCAGGGTTGATTCCTGGTTTAGAAAATCAGGTTGTAAGGCAGAAACAAAAACATGGTATTGAAGAATGTTGATCAGCTTGTCTTTGTTTTCATTCTTCATTAAATCTTCAAGAGTGCCGGCAGGTAGTTTTTTAAATGCTTCATTAGTTGGAGCAAATACGGTAAACGGCCCTGCATTAGAAAGGGATGATATCAATTCAGCCTGTTTTAATGCAGCCACAAGAATAGTGTGATCAGGGGAACCCAATGCTACTTTTACAACATCTTTTTGAGAAATATCATCTTTCACATTTTCCTGTCCTCCAATAATTTCTGTTTCCCCACCTGCAACATTTTTCTGATTGTCAGTTTTTGAACCTGAGTTGCAGCTTATCAGGGTTGTCATTAAACCTGCTGATAAGATGTAAAAAAACTTTTTCATAATCGTAATGTTTTAGTTCAATTGAAACCGGCAGAGTTTAGTGGCCCTGCCGGTATTGAAATAATTATTTTGTTGACGGAGCTTCCGGTGTTACGGTAGCATCAGAGTTTTTACCCATACTAAATGAAATGGGAACAGTTGATCCTTTTGGAGAAACCCTGATATATCCCTGCATTTCCTGATGCAGTGCACTGCAGAAGTCGGTGCAATAGAATGGGAATACTCCTACCCTGTCAGGATTCCACTTCAAAGTCTGCGTTTCACCTGGCATTACCAGCAATTCAGCATTGTTTGCACCCTTGATCGCAAATCCGTGCGGGATGTCCCAATCCTGTTCCAGGTTGGTCAGGTGGAAGTAAACCTCATCACCCATTTTCACTCCTTCAATGTTATCAGGATTCAGGTGCGACCTGATCATGGTCATATATACATCTACCCGATTTCCGGTGCGGACCACTTTGGCATTTTTTTCACCCAATGTTACAAATGGATTTTTGTTTTTGGAGATATCAAAAATCTTCAGAGAGTTCTTTGCCACTACATCTGCAGGTATAGCCTGTGCATAGTGCGGTTCTCCGACCGTCGGGAAATCGAGTAATAATTTCATCTTATCACCGGTGATATCAAAAAGCTGTGCTGACTGGTTCAATTCAGGTCCGGTGGGTAAATACCGGTCTTTTGTAATCTTGTTATAGGCCACAAGGTATTTGCCGAATGGCTTCCTGGAATCACCACCCACTACCATCAGGTGACCGGTGGAATAGTATGTGGCATGACGGTCTAAAATCTTGAGATCTTTCAAACTCCATTTTACAATTTCAGAAGAGATAAACATACTCGTGTATGCATTACCGTTATTGTCAAATTCGGTGTGCAACGGCCCCAATCCGGGTTTCTTAACTTCCCCGTGAAGTACATCGTTGTATTTCAAAACAGGGATTCCATCATAAGCACTGTCAAAATCTTTGGCAGCAATGGCCTTCTGGATTTTATCAAATGAAAATACGGGAATCAACGCCGCCAGTTTGCCACTGCCTACAATGTATTGCCCGGTAGGATCCACATCACAACCGTGAGGGGATTTCGGACATGGAATGGCATACACAATGTCGGGAAATTGAGTTACATCCAGAACTGTTACCTGATTTTCCATCGTCGAAGAGGCTTCGTGGGTCTCTTCGTTGTAAACATTGTGTGCATACTTGGCATTCACCTTCTGGCCCTTGCCTTGTTTGATGTATTCTTCGGCTTTTTTCCAATTCACGGCAAAGATGAAATCTTTGTCTCTCTTGGAGGCATTCACTTCCAGAAGCGTGTGTGCCTGCTCGGAATTGTAGCAACTGAAAAAGAACCAACCGTGGCTTGGCCCTTTTCCGGCATGGCTCAGGTCAAAATCCACACCCGGCATCAGAAGCTGGAATGCGATATTCATATTGCCTGTTTGTGGATCCACCTTCAGGAAACTTACCGTTCCTTTAAAATTCTTCTTGTAGGTATCAATAGAGACATCAGGATTAGAAATATTGCCCATTGGTACACTGAACCTCGTACCGGCCACCACATATTCTGTATTTTCTGTAATGAAAGGAGAAGAGTGGTTACCTGCGCTGTTGGGAATTTCAATGATTTCAGCAGTTCTGAAAGTCTTCAGGTCAATACGCGCAATACGCGGGGTATTGTTGGCATTGGCAAAAAGCCATCTTCCGTCTGTTTCACCATTGGTTTGAGAAAGTTCGAGATGGTGCTGATCGTCCCAGGGCACCTGGCCATGTGAGGTGTTAAACATCGGTTTGGTATTTTCACTGTATCCCCATCCTGATTGAGGATCTTCTGAAAATACAGGGATAATCCTGAGAAGTCTGGCCGACGGCAATCCATAGACACTTACCTGTCCGTTGAATCCGCCGGAAACAAAATTGTACACCTCGTCATACTTGCCGGGTGCTACATATACTCTTGAGGCTGCGTCGCTCGCTGCGGCGTTGCCTGCATTTTTGGGTTTGCATCCGGTGATACCCAGCAGGAGTATGGCCGCTGTAATTGATAAGACCGGGATGATCGTTTTTTTCATAATTGATTGTTATTAATGATTGATTTCGGGTTTTTTAAGGACAGAGAGATTCTGTTTCTAAAAAAATATTCATTTTTTTTAGTTAGTTATATTAAAAATAAGACCGTCAGAAAATTACCGGGTGAAAAGAAAATCACCCGGTTTTTTAAATTGAAACAATGAAAACTATTTCTTTACACCATCGTTCTCCCTCATAAATTCAAGAATTTCACGGGCATCATCATCAGTCAGGTTCTGGTTAGGCATTCTCACCATACAAATCTCAAGCATCGCCTGTGCCTTGGGGTCTTTGTCAAGCATCGCATCCGTATTGGTCATAAAGTTCATGATCCATTCCGGTTTGTGCCTTTCAGTTACTCCTTTCCAGCCTGGCCCTACCAATCTTTCATCAGATAATTTGTGGCAGGAGGCACATTTCAAATCGTAAATCTTTTCACCCTTTTCGGCCATGGCCTCATTCAAATGAGGATCCAGTTTTACATCGTGAAACTTGCCTTCGCCCCTGTTAGGATCGTAAGGAGGATTTTCGGAATTGGATGAAGATTCTGTTGCTGTCGCTTCGTCTGTTGCGTTCTGGTTTTTTTCCGAATTGTTACTTCCACAAGCCGCGAGAAAAAAAGCCATTGAGCAAACGATCAACATTTTTTTCATAATGGTAATTTTTAAAAAATTTTACGTTGCAATATTACAAGTCCCTACAAATGTATCTTATGAGCCCCATCATAAAAAATAATATTCCCCAATGATTGTAATCATATTGCCATTTTCAAACGAACGGACATTTACTTTAATTAATTAGGTAGTTTTGGCCCGATTAATCTTTTGCCCATTCACCAAAAGGTATAACCTCTTACCAGAGAGCATAAAAGTTTAATCAGATTTTTTTAAATCATGAAGTAACCGATTAAGAGATATTTTAAAATTCTAAGAGAGGGATGATGAAGGCAGATCAACCGGCGTTTGTAACTAAAAGATGGATCACCATTGCACTGATTAATTTTTGTCTGGTAGCCCTTGCAGGTGTTACCATGCGGTACAAAATCCGTTTTGCTTTGCCCTTTGTGGATCAGCAATACCTGATGTACGGCCATTCAAACTTTGCTTTTACAGGTTGGGTAGCCATTGCTCTGATGACCCTGATGGTCAGATACCTTATACGAAGTAACCTCCAAACCAATTACACCAAATACAACCGGCTCCTTACCGCTTACCTCATCGTTACCTATGGTATGTTTGCTGCCTTTATCGCTCAGGGATACGATTTCTGGTCAAATACTTTCAGTATTATTTCAATTTTATTATCCTACCTCTTCGTCTATTTTTATTGGAAAGATTTAAATAAAGTGGAAGATATTTCCACTACCAAATCATGGTTCAAAGCTGCCCTCGGCCTGTGGGCATTTTCTTCGTTGGGTGCATTCAGCCTGGCCTATTTGCTGGCAAACCATGTAATGATACAGGATTTGTATTTTGCTGCATTATATTTCTTCCTGCATTTTCAATATAACGGATGGTTTTTGTTTGTATGTTTCGGAGCCTTTTTTGCGTATATGCACCGGCAGGGATTGCATGAGATTGAACCGGAAAGCAGCCGCCTGTTCTGGATCCTTGTCATTACCGTTGTACCCTCTTTTTTTCTTTCCATTCTGTGGTTAAATCTTCCGTCATACCTGCATTATACGGCTGTTGCGTCAGGGGTCATCCAATTAATCATACTTATTTATTTCATAAGAATACTCAATCTGGTACGCAAAAGAAAAGATATTGCGTTCGGTGGATCCACTGCCCTGCTATGGACACTTGCCTCCATTGCATTTATCCTGAAAATCGTACTTCAATTTCTAAGTATCATCCCTTTCCTCAGCCACCTTGCATTCGGATTCAGGCCTGTCATCATCGGTTATCTTCACTTATCCTTTGTCGGGATTATCAGCTTTTTTGTTTTGGGTTATATTAATGAATTCATCCATCGTTTCAGAGGAAGGGTAAGTGGCATTGGCGCTGTTATCTTTGTAGTAGGTTTTATTATTCAGGAACTCATCCTGATGTTACAGGGATTGGAAGCCCTCAATGTGCAACCGGTGAAAGCGGCTAATCTTATTCTTTTCTTTTGCGCCATCCTGATGGCTGCCGGGCTGATATGGATTGTCACAGGCATTATACGTGCAAATGATACTGAATACCAGATTGCCGCCGACACAAAAAAATGATGAAAATCATTTTTACAGTTTATCAGAATCATAGGGCAACCTGAATAGTAAAATTAGATTTGCTTCTAAATTATTAATTCAATGAAGACTATCCTGGCCGCAGTTGATTTTTCTGAGGCTTCTTTCAATGCGTTGAGTTATGCGGCCTACCTGGCAAATACTTTTAACAGTACTTTGGTGGTAGTGCATGCGCATCCTTCGTTGGATTCTGTGGATTATATTCCCATTGATTATAAACCGGAAAATACCGCAGAACTGGAAAAGGCCAATCTTCAATACCTTCAGGCACAGATGCAGGGCATTATTCGCAAATACACCGTTAAAATAAAAGGGATTATCAGAAAGGGTAATCCTGTCCAGGTAATCAGAAAAGTTGCCATTGATGAAGATGCATCTCTTATTGTAATAGGAGCCAAGGGAAAAGGTGAAAGCAATTCCATCTTTGGAAGTACCACAATAAACATGATTGGCAAAACCAAATTACCCATGATTGTGGTTCCGGAAAATTCCCGTTACAGGCCGATTCAAAATATTGCAGTTGCCATAGATTTTAAGGACAACAAACCTGTAAGCCGGTTTTTATTGCTGAATGAATTAATTAAAAAATACGACCCGCTCCTGAACATTATCAATATTCAAAAAAAGAATTCAGATCTGACCCCGGATTTCGTTTCAGGTAAGATGAGATCCGGCCTGATCTGGAGCAAATACAAACATAATTTCCATATCATAGAAAATGACAAAGTAGAGAAGGGAATTGATAGTTTTCTAAAGAAAAATCCTGCTGATCTGCTGGCCATGGTGGCACGCGAACATGGGCTTTTGGGGAGGGTGTTTAAACGATCTCATACCCGGACAATGACGCGTCAGACACAAATACCCATGCTGGTGATGTATCCACCCAAAGAAAACAAAACCAATAACAAAGATCTTTTAAAGAAAAATGACATGTTTGGAGAAATGACAACAAAGGAATCAATAGATTTCCTCGAGGAAAATAATTATGGCAGAATAGGAACCAATGCATTTGGCAGAACCTATGTAGTACCTATAAGTTATGCGTTTCATAACAGAACACTCTATTTTCATACCGAGGAAGGAATGAAAATAAAGATGATGAGAAAAAATCCTGAGGTTTGTTTTCAGGTGGATAAATACGATGGAATGGCCGTTTGGAAATCGGTAATCCTGCAGGGAAAATTCACCGAATTGAAAGGAAAAGAAAGAGAGAACGGAATCAAAATATTACTCGACCGGAGAGTACCCGCCGTAGTTTCTGAAACCATGAAACTGGCCCCTGACTGGCCATTCACCGACCGGGAAAAAACAGATATTCCGGGGATCGTCTTTAAAATAGAAATCGGGGAGATTACAGGGAGATTTGAAAACCCCAATACCCGTACAAGATAATCCATCCCCTCATACATGAGATTGATCATAACAAAATTTGCTTATGATCATAACGGAAAAACTTTATAACAATCACTTTTGTAAATAAAGCTCGGCCAAAAATATGGAGTCGACCCAAATTATACAACAATTGAAAAACTGGCAAACCCTTTTGACAGCCCTGAGGCACGAAAATTCATTATTGAAAATAAAATTGAGTGAACTGGTGGATAACAGCGTCATGTCGGATTTTCTCGATAAAGCAGAAACACTCAACAATGAACTCATATCAAATGATCAAACCATTACGCTTTTGCTCAGTTTGTCAGATCAGCTCCAATCGCAGATACCCAATTGCCCCACTCACGACAAAGTATTGGAATTGCGCCAAAAAGAATTGGAGTCAGATATCAGAAAATTCGCAGAAAGGTTCAGATCGTTGTCAACCTATTTTCAAAAAGATTTAAATGTCAATTGATTTTTAATTGACCATATCAGAAAGTTTCTTTTCCTGAAGCACGCGGATATTACTGCCCTCTACTGAAATTAATTTTTCCGTCTTGAAATCACTGATTGTGCGGATCAAAGATTCCGTAGTGGTACCTGCAATGTGTGCCAGATCCTCTCTGGACACCTGGATCAAATAATGATTATTTTCTTCCGCCTTATATTTTCTGTACAAAAACAACAAGGCATTGGCTACCCTTTTTCGGAGGGAATTATAGGCCAGGTTCACAAGCTGTTCTTCCTTTTCGGTTACCTTTTCAGCGAGCAGCCTGATGAAGGTGAGAGCGGTCGTTTTGTTGCTGCTGACCAGCGTTTCGAAATCTTCTTTTTTTATACTCCCAATCTCACATTGCTCTATCGTTTCGGCGCTCTCTTTATAAACTGTATTTTCTATCAAAGCAAAATATCCAAAAAATTCACCGGCATTGTAAAGGCCGACTGTCAATTCTTTTCCCGAATCACTCAGCTTATAAGTACGCACCTTACCTTCCTTGAGATAATAGAGATAATGTGGATTTGATCCTTCAGCATATATCCGCTGTTTCTTTTTAAAATCATTGTAATTTACATCGTCAAGCAACTTCTCAATAGACAAAGGATTTTCATCCGCCTCGGCAAATCCTTCATCCCTCGGCGCTGCCTGTTCCCGGTCCGCATTCTTCCTCAACCTGATTTCGATGGAATTCATCAATTCCAGTTCTGTAAAGGGTTTGGTAAGATAATCATCGGCTCCCAGTTCCATTCCTTTTCTGAAATCTGACCGTTCAGTTTTTGCTGTCAAAAAGATGAATGGTGTATTTTTAAGCTGATCATTCTTCTGGATCAGGTGAAGAAGCCCGTACCCATCGAGCACAGGCATCATAATGTCGCAAATAATAATATCCGGACTGACTTCAAGGGCTTTTTGATAGCCTTCTTTGCCGTCTGCGGCAGTATGGACTTCATAATCGGCAAGTCCGAGTATCTCAGCAGTATTTTCACGAATTTCTTCGTTATCTTCCACTAACAGGATTTTCTTCATTGTGCAAAAGTGATTTTTATTTCTGTGCCCGTGCCCAATTGGCTCGTCAATTTAAGTTTTCCGTTCAGCATTTCCGCATATTTTGACACGATGTGCAATCCAAGCCCGGTACCCGGGATATTGTTTGCATTTTGTCCGCGGAAAAAAATGGTAAAAAGTTGTTCCTGGTCTTTTTCCGAAATCCCCATCCCTTCGTCTCTTATGGAAAAACCAACTTCCCCGTCCGTTACATTGGTTCTGATAAAAATGGTTGCATTATCAGGAGAAAATTTTGCGGCATTACTCAATAAGTTGATAAGAATATTTTTGAATAAATTCTGGTCAAGGCGGACTTCTCTTTTGCCTGTGTGAACATAATCAACCTTCTGACCTGCTTTGAAAATCTCACTCATTTCCTGATATTGGTTGTAAATTAATTCCTTGATATCAAATTCGGTAAAATTAGCTTTAATCTTGCCCTCCTCAATTTTACCGAGAGAAAGAAATTCATTGAGAATATTATTCAGGTTGATGACCGATGATTTGATCCGTTGAATGTGCTTGTCTCTTTTTTCCTGTTCTTCAGAGAGCTTGTACTTTGCAAGCAGCGACGCAGAAGATAGAATGGTACTCAGCGGTGTCCTGAATTCATGTGATGCCATAGAAACAAAGGCACTTTTCATTTCACCCAAATCGCGCTCTTTGCTCAGCGCTTTGGCAAGTTCATTTCTTGAACTTTCCAGTTTGTCCAGCGCTTCCTGAAGTTCAAGTGTCCTTGACTTAACCTTGTCCTCCAAATCCTCATTCAACTGTTCCATCTTTTTGTTAATCTCCGCGAGTTCCAGTCTTTTTTCCTTCAATTTTTCCTCAAAAGAAATACGGGATGTAATATCACTCAGGAATGCGATGGAATAGGTACCCTCATTGTCAGAATAACTGCTGAGGCTTATTTCCAATGGAATTTCGCGGCCATCTTTGGTGATGCCAAAAAGATCACGTCCCATTCCCATTGGCCGGGTCGACGGATGCTCGGCAAAAGCTTTTCTTTCTTTTGAATGCTGGTCTCTCATCCTGGCCGGAATTAATACTTCCATTTTTTTTCCAATCAGGTCTTGTGAAGTTTCATATCCGAATAATTTCAGCAGAAAATTATTTGCAAGAATAATCTCTCCTTTTTGGTCGACAACCAAAATCCCCAAAGAAGCATTTTGAAAAACTGCCTCAAACTTTTCTTCGGCATTTTTTGATTTTTCTCCCATAAAAAGAAAATGAATTATCGAACTTCCTTATGCGAAATTTTATAAGCGGTTAAAAATATGAATTGTGCCCGTTTTTTCAATAAATCCCAGTTAATTTTTTCAACTGTATCAGAAGGTAAATGATAATCTTTCTTCATGTCATCAAAGAAAAACAATACCGGGATCTCCTGCTGAAAAAAAGGATATTGATCACTTCTCTGCATCAGCAATTCCGGGTCATTTTCTGCATTGATTGAATAATCGGCATAAAATCCGGGTAATTCATTTTCCACATCAGTCAAAGTACTCATCCAAAATCCCGGATTGTAATCCCGCCCTATCACAAATACATAATCTTTCGCACTCCTGTGATTATTGTCGCTTCTTCCAATCATATCCATGTTGATCATGGCTTCAATTCTATTTTTTGAAGAAAATTTTGAAACAAAATAATCAGACCCTGCCAAACCTTTTTCCTCTGCTGTAAATGCGACAAACAAAACATTCATTTGGGGAATATGCCCATTCCGGTTCGCTTCAGAAAACACCCGGGCAAGCTGAATCAGCGTGGCAGTACCACTTGCATTGTCATCAGCGCCATAATAAATACGATCGCCCACTCTACCAAGGTGATCATAATGTGCGCCTATTACCAAATACCGGCTGGTATCCTTGCCCGGAATAAACCCTGCCACATTAAAAACCGGTTTTAAAACTTTGGCCTTTCTGTATTTTAACCTGAATGAAATTGCAATTCCTGCAAAACGGATCAAATTACTTTTCTCAAAGGTTTGCATCAGCGAATCAAAATTATTTTTTCCAACCAGATTTAAAATTACTGCCCGGCTAACACAAATAACAGGCAACCCAATTGAATTGATATCAGGATTGTCAAATTGGTCTTTCAATTGATCAATTTCCTTTTTATCCTTTCCGGCAAAAAACTGACAGGAAGGCAAAAGAACAGCTCTTGCACCCAGTTGATGTGCCCTGATAATTCCTGCGGAAACTTTTTGTTCTGATGAGTCATCACCATTTGTCAACCCCGGAAGCAGAACCAGAATTTTATTTCTCAGATCCTTCAAAGTACCAGGCCAATCTTTACCATTTGCATTTGCAAAAACTATATTGTTCGAACTAATTTTATTTCTTGTTTTGGGAAACGATGTATAATAATCCTTACCAAAAGAATATTTATGCCTGCCAATTTCCAAGACCGGAAGCAAAGTGTCCATTTCCTGATAAAAGATTTGTTTATAATCGCGAAAAAATGGTTTTAATCCCGCCCCTTGAAATTTTTCTTTAATGAAATCGCCGGCCATTTCAAGACCTGTACCGGGTGTACCTCTGCCTTCTAACCGCGGGGATGCAAGAAAGGCCAGATCGGATTTCAGATCGGGTAACAAAATCTTTTCAGAATAATAGAATGCCGAGTCTGATTGTCCGGATACAGGAACAAAGAAAAAATTAAAAAAAGGCAGAAGAATAAGAATAAAAAAGTTTTTCATGTTGGCCCAAAACCGCATTGTTACAAATATATCTATTCGGAAGAATCAATGTCGCCGCGCAACTCATTCAAAAATCATAAAAGTTTGCAAGGTGGGTTTCTCTCAGGTCAACAAATTTTGCAGAAACCAAAATAATCACATTCAATAAAAATGTAATTAAGATCCCGGTATCAGAAACAATTTCCGCATAAGCATTCATGTAAAACAACCGGTTGTTTCAATTGGCAAAATTATTGTAGCAAAAAAGCATCATTTCAAACCTCTGACATGTGAAGTTATCTTTTCAACATCCTGATTTTTCTTTGCCAGTCTCCATCTGAAAATTTTTAATATGAAACAAATACTCTCTGTTCTGCTTGTTTTTTTCTGTCCTGCTTTTCTCATGGCTCAGGACACCACTTCACTTTACAATAACCACAAGGTTTTTGATCCTGCTTTTTTCACATTCAACGGTAATGAATTCAGAAGCGCCAGCGGTGCGCCGGGTCCGGCCTATTGGCAAAATCGGGCAGACTACGAAATCCACGCCACTCTTGATGAAAAAGACAGTCTGCTGAAAGGTGCTGTAAAAATTTTATATACAAACAACAGCCCTGATTCATTGCATTATGTTTGGCTGCAACTGGATCAAAATCTTTTCAAAACAGATTCGCGAGGAGCATCAACAACTCCGGTTTCCGGCGACAGGTTTGATGTACGTGGATACGACAAAGGAGGTTATCATATTCAGGGCGTAAACGTAACTTATAAAGGAAATAAATATACAATCAAACCTGTTATCACCGATACCAGAATGCAATTACGCCTGCCCTTCGTCATTCATCCCAAAGGAGACCAGATCTCTATTAATGTGGATTACAATTTCTCAATTCCAATTTACGGAGCAGACCGTATGGGAAGATTGAGAACAAAAAACGGACAGGTATATGAACTTGCCCAATGGTATCCACGTATGTGCGTGTATGATGATATCGACGGGTGGAATACCATGCCATATATGGGATTGGGTGAATTTTATCTGGAGTATGGCAACTTCAATTACTTCGTTACAGCCCCTTCCGACATGGTGGTAGTAGGTTCAGGAAATCTGATGAATCGGGAACAGGTGCTCACGCCTGTTGAAAATGCAAGGTTACAAAAAGCATATACCACCGACAGCACGGTACACATTATTGACAGTGCAGAAGTCGGAAACAGGAAAGGCGGCAAAATGCTGACCTGGCATTTTGAAATGAAAAATACACGCGACGTATCGTGGGCAGCATCAAGAGCATTTTTGTGGGATGCAGCACGTGTAAACCTTCCATCCGGTAAAAAGACAATTGCCATGGGAGTGTATCCCATTGAAAGTAGTGGATATAAAGCATACGGAAGGAGTACCCAGTTTTTGAAACAGAGTATTGAATTTTACTCGAAAACATATTTTGAATATCCCTGGCGTTCGGCCGTCGTGGTAGCTGGTGTAGCACTCGGAATGGAATATCCGGGAATCATTTTCTGCAGTTACCGGATTGGCGGAGGAAACCTGTTTCACGACGTGACCCATGAAATCGGACACAACTGGTTCCCGATGATTGTGGGCAGTGATGAAAGAGAATTCATGTGGATGGATGAAGGTTTAAATACATTTATCAATTCATTCTCGAGCAATTGGTTCAATCATGGCGAATTCGGAGATACCACCAATAAAGATATCACCAGTATTGCGGATTATAACCTCCGTTCAAAATCTCCTTTGATGACACCTCCGGAAGTCATCGGATTGAGAGATTACGGACAATATTATTTCAAGACAGCCACCGGTTTAAAAATATTAAGAAATACCATCCTCGGGCCGGAACGATTTGATTTTGCATTCAAAACTTACATTCAAAGATGGGCATTCAAACATCCGCAACCATCCGACTTTTTCAGAACAATGAATGACGCCGCAGGTGACAATCTGAATTGGTTTTGGAAAGAATGGTTTTATACCACATGGCATTTAGATCAAAAAGTTCAGGGTGTAAAATATGTGAAAGATGATCCATCGAACGGAGCCATTATTACTTTTGAAAATATGGGTAAAATGGCTATGCCGTTGCTCGCGGTGGTTACCGAACAAAATGGCGATGTTCATAATCTCAATCTGCCGGTGGAAATTTGGAAGCGCGGCGGGAAATGGAGTGTACTTGTGAAAACGGTTTCACCCGTTACAAAAGTAGTTATCGATCCCAATGACGATCTGCCTGATTCCAACAGAAAGAATAATGTCTGGGAAAGTAAGTAGAATTACTGACTGAAAAATATCTAAACAAAACCCGGTAGTTTCATGCTTCGGCGAATGGAGATTCCCCCGGGGTTTTGTTAATAAAATGCAGAAGCTGCTTACACCCGCCATTGCAGGAATCCAAACCGGGTGAGGCTTCTCAAATCAAACCTCAAACATGAAATAGACAGGGTCTTATTTCTCCATTCAACGACTTTTGATAATTTACCCCACATCCGGTAAATTTGCAAAGCAAAAAATTAGCTATTAAGCAAACTCAATACTGATATTTAAAGATTTATGAAAGAAGTGCAATTCAGAGAGGCATTGCGTGAAGCGATGTCGGAAGAAATGAGAAAAGATCCCAATATTATTCTGATAGGTGAAGAAGTGGCAGAATACCACGGGGCATACAAAGTAAGCCAGGGAATGCTGGAAGAATTCGGAGCCAAAAGAGTGATTGATACCCCGATTACAGAATTGGGATTTGCATCTGTTGCCGTGGGGGCTTCTCAAAACGGCCTTCGCCCGATTGTTGAATTCATGACATGGAATTTTGCAAATCTGGCACTCGACCAAATTCTCAACACAGCCTCAAAGATGCACGCCATGAGTGGCGGACAGATAACCTGCCCGATTGTTTTCCGAGGCCCCAACGGAAGTGCAGGCCAATTAGGATCACAACACTCCACGGCGTATGAATCTATGTACGCCAACATTCCCGGATTGAAAGTAATATCAGTAAGCAATCCATACGATGCCAAAGGGCTTCTGAAAAGCGCTATCATCGACAATGATCCGGTTATCTTCTTTGAAAGTGAAGTAACCTATGGCGACAAAGGTGAAATTCCTGAAGAAGAATATTACATTCCTATTGGGAAAGCCAATATATCACGCGAGGGTTCCGATGTTACCATTGTCAGCTTCAACAAAATGATGAAAGTAGCACTTGGTGCAGCTGAAGAATTGGCCAAAGAAAACATCAGTGCAGAAGTCATTGACCTCAGAACCATCCGTCCGCTGGATTGGGAAACCATTCTTAATTCAGTTAAGAAAACAAATCGTCTCGTTATCGTGGAAGAACAATGGCCCTTCGCTTCCATCTCATCCGAAATTGCCTACCGTGTGCAAAAAGAAGGATTTGATTATCTGGATGCGCCCGTAAGAAGAATCACCTCAGCAGATGCACCCATGATGTACGCGCCTAATTTGGTTAAAGGATACCTTCCGAGCATTGAAAGAACGGTCAACCTTGTGAAGGAAGTAATGTATATGGAAAAATGATTATTCAACGCCGGACTTTTTATCGGCATAAAATATTTTTATTATGAGTTTTGGAAATCATAGTTACCCATTACCGGCCAATGAGCCGGTTTTGTCTTATGCGCCGGGAACACCCGAACGCGATGCATTGAAAGCCGCATTGAAAGAATGCAAAAAAACAAAACTGGATATTCCGATGTACATCGGAGGAAAAGAAGTGCGCACCGGCAGCAAAGTTGAGTTGAGACCCCCTCACGATTTAAAGACCTTGCTGGGATATTACCACAAAGGTGGCGCTGCTGATATTAAAAATGCAATCAATGCAGCGCTTAAAGCCAAAGAAAAATGGGCCGCTCTGTCGTGGGATGCAAGAGCGCATATTTTTCTGAAAGCTGCTGATTTGATCTCCACCAAGTATCGTGCAATGATGAATGCAACAACGATGCTCGGGCAAAGTAAAAATGCCTTTCAGGCTGAAATAGACGCGGTATGTGAGTTGATCGATTTTCTCAGGTTCAACGTTCACTTTTTAAACGAAATTTATAGTGAACAACCAATCAGTTCACATGGGACGAAGAACAGAATGGAATATCGCCCGCTGGAAGGGTTTGTTGTAGCGATTACCCCCTTCAACTTTACTTCTATCGGAGGAAATCTTCCAACCGCGCCGGCAATGTGCGGCAATGTGGTGATCTGGAAACCATCGCACACACAGATTTACAGCGCCCAGCTATTCATGAAAATTTTGAAAGAAGCCGGGCTTCCCGATGGCGTGATCAATCTGGTGTACGTAGATGGCCCTGTACTCGGGGATGTAGTTTTCAGCCACCCGGATTTTGGAGGAATTCACTTCACCGGAAGTACAGCCGTATTCAAAAACATGTGGAAACAGATTGGAGAGAATACAAAGATTTACAAATCCTATCCGAGGATTGTCGGAGAAACAGGAGGTAAAGATTTCGTACTCGTACACAAGAGTGCTGATGTGGATGAGGTTGTAGCGGCTTTGTGCAGAGGTGCATTTGAATATCAGGGACAAAAATGTTCGGCTGCCAGCCGTGCATATTTCCCATCTAATCTTGCACCGGCAATAAAGAAAAAACTGGTTTCCGAAATCAAGACGATGAAAATGGGCGGTGTTGAAGATTTTACCAATTTTATCAATGCCGTAATTGATGAGAAGAGTTTCAACAAACTGGAGGGATACATCAAAAATGCACGGAAAGACAAGGACGCAAAAATTCTTGTCGGCGGAAAATGTGATAAAACAAATGGTTATTTTATTGAACCTACAGTGATTGAAGCAAAAGATCCGAAATATGTGACCATGCACGAAGAATTGTTCGGACCCGTTCTTACCGTTTATACCTACGATGCAGAAAAGTTTGATGATGCCATCAAGCTGGTCGACAGCACTTCTCCTTATGCATTGACCGGAGCTGTGTTTGCAAAAGATCCGGCAGCAGCACAAAGAGCTTCCACCAGACTGATGAACAACGCGGGCAACTTTTACATCAATGATAAACCAACCGGAGCCGTGGTAGGCCAGCAACCCTTTGGAGGTGCACGCGGAAGCGGTACCAATGACAAAGCTGGGAGTAAGCTGAATCTTTACCGTTGGCTGAGTGCACGCACCATCAAGGAAAACTTTGTACCACCGGTGGATTACAGGTACCCCTACATGCAAAAGCCATAATCTTGCTGAAATTTTAGTAACTGTAATGACAACTATTCTCAATATAGAACAGCTTCAGATTATAATCAACAGGTTGGCTTGTCAGATTGCGGAGAATTATTATTCTGATCACAAACTGGTGATTATCGGCATTCAGCCGAGAGGAGTTTTTCTGGCAAATAAAATTGCAGATGCTTTGAAAAAGATTTTGCCTGAATCGAATATTCCTTATGGAAAACTGGACAATACTTTTTATCGCGATGATATCCGTAAAGAGTTGCACCAACCCAATCAGACAGATATTCTCTTTTCACTTGAGGAGAAACATGTGGTTTTAATTGATGATGTTTTGTTTACAGGGCGCACAATCCGTGCAGCGCTGGATGCCATGCTTTCTTTTGGAAGACCACAGAAAGTGGAACTATGCGTTTTGATCAACAGGCGATACAGCCGTGAATTGCCTATCCAACCTGATTATTGTGGAAAATCAATTGACTCCCTTATCTCCCAAAAAGTAAAAGTAGAATGGGATAAGGAAGAAGTGAATTTGTATTGAGGAAGAAGTTGTGAAGGTTTAGGCGGTTATAGGGTGAGAGATTGAGAAGCGAGAGAGTGAGAGGGGTGAGAGGTGAGAAAAGAAACCCGGAACTTGAAACCCAAAACACGAAATGCGAAACCCGAAACCCGGAACACGAAACCTGGAACTAATAAACTCCGAACCTGCACACGGCACACAGGCATCCAACTCATTATCACCAATACTTAAACACCAGTGATATAATGGCCCAGACAACGGTCATCAGAAAAATCCCTTTGGCAGTTTTATCCCGGCGCGAGTTAATAAAAATTGTAAAAATAATGGCATTGGCCAGTAGTGAGATACTGATGAAACTGGTAATCATTCCCGGATTGTTCTTGAGAAAATGAAACATATCTCCAAGCGAAAACATTTTGAACTTGACAAATTTGTATAAAAGAAAACCAACAAATGGAGTAACAAAACCCAGAATAAGTCCAAAAATGAAATTATCTTTTTTGAAGATCATAATACATCCCAATTATTTTCCAATTCTCTTTTCAATTTATAATCCGTCAGATCAAATTGCACGGGAACTACGCTGACATAATTATGTTCCAATGCCCACACATCCGTGTCATCCCCTTCGTCAAAGTTCTTAAATTGGCCGGTAAGCCAATAATATTTTCTTCCATTGGGATCAAGCCTCTCATCAAAATCTTCATCATACTTTGCGTAAGCCTGCCGGCAAAGTTTGATGCCGTTGATCAATTCATACGGGACAGCCGGTATATTCACATTCAATAAAAAATGTTTGTAATCGTTCCCCTTTTTCAAAACACTTTCAACAATTCTGTGGGCAATGACTTTGGATGCGGAAAAATCTGCCTCCATTCTGTAATCGAGCAAACTGAATCCAATGGAAGGAATACTTTCGATAGAAGCCTCCATAGCAGCACTGATGGTACCGGAATAGATCACATTAATACTATGATTGGCACCATGGTTAATACCGCTTAAACATATATCAGGTTTACGATGTAAAACTTTATCAACAGCGAGTTTCACACAATCCACAGGTGTTCCGTTAGTCTGATAAGCCTCCTGCACATTGGGAAAATGATTTAGTTTGGTAAGCCTCAGCGGTACTCCAATTGTTATGGCATGCCCCATTCCACTTTGAGGTTTATCGGGCGCCACTACCACAACTTCACCTAAATCAGAAACAGCTTCGACCAGATTTTGTAAACCGGGAGCCGTGATACCATCGTCATTTGTTATAAGAATTACAGGTTTCTCTGTCTTTGGGTTCATAAATTCAATTCAATTTCTTAATTCAACTCAATAAAATTTTTCAGGTCAAAACCATCTTATCCAGGGTCTTCCCAATGCTGTTCTAAACGGCCAGGGTATGGCAATTAGTATGATAAGTAAAGCGATCCCGAAATAAATCAATGTCTTTTTATATTTCTCATGTGGTGTAACGACTCTCTTTACCACAGTGCGCCCCGAATGTACCAATACCCACGCAATTATCATCATCAACCAATGTTCAAGCCCGAAAAATCTCGGCATGGTTTGCCCCATAAAACTTCCGATATGTTTCAGGATGTCGAACCATCCATTATTAAAATACAATATAAAACCGAATACTACCTGGATATCCATCCCGATCATAAACAAAAGGTTGCTAATGTTGGCAAATTTTGTATAAGGTGAATTTTTTAAAAGTCCGGTGAAGGCGGTGAGCACTGTCAATAATGCGAAAACCATAATCAACCATCTGACCCAGTCATGTAGTACGAGAATGATGCTCATTTTTTTTGCGCAAAAATAAGTGAAAAGGCAATGGACATTGACATTTTAAGGAGTTTAAAACTGGCTTACAGAAAAACCCGGAAATTAAACTAATCTTACAATTTAAAAGAAAAAATAACATGACCAATGCAGTTCCGGCCATGATCCAAAATCTCAACGGAATAATTTTATTAGAAATAGATTTGCGATAAATTCCTTGCATTTGAAATTTTTGACTGTTGTTTTATTTTTCTTTTTTTCTCAAACGCTGGTCGCCCAGAATACAGTGGTCGTTAGTGGAATAGTGCGTTCGGCAGAAACCGGGGAATCTATTATTGGAGCTACCATCCGGAACCTTTCAAATAATATTTCGGTTCTTTCCAATGAATATGGTTTCTATTCTATCAACGCAAATAAGGGAATCGTCACAATGATTACCACTTATTCAGGAATGAAGCCGGATACCATCAGGCTGTCCGCAGATAAAAATACCCAATACAATTTTTTCCTGAAAACAAACCCGCAATACCTCGCATCAGTTGTGATCAATCTCCCTTCCGGCGGACATTCTGTTACAAGCAGCCAAACGGGAATTGAAAGGATGACATCAAAAGAAATTAATCAGATTCCGCAACTCTTTGGCGAACGGGATCCGATGAAAGCGATACAATTATTACCCGGAATAAAACCCGCCAGTGAAGGCAGCAGCGGGCTTTATGTGAGAGGCGGAAATATTGATCAGAACCTGTTTTTACTTGATGAAGCCGTCGTTTACAATGCGTCCCACATGCTGGGATTTTTTTCTACTTTCAATGCAGACGCCGTCAAAGATGTCACCGTTTATAAAGGTGTCATTCCCGCTTATTATGGTGGCCGGCTGTCTTCGGTGGTGGATGTCAGGATGAACGATGGAAACAATCAGCAATTTTCAATGAATGGAGGCATCGGGCTAATTTCATCGCGGTTAACTATGGATGGTCCGATTCAAAAGGGAAAATCTTCTTTTATCATTTCAGCAAGATCAACTTATATCGATCCGATTCTTAAATTATCACATGATTCTTCCATCAATCAAAACAGCATCGGATTCTATGATTTGAATACCAAATTGAATTATCAATTGAGTGAAAAGGATCAATTATTTCTGAGCGGGTATTTCGGGAATGATCATCTCGGGCTTGGAAAAGAAATCGGACTCAAATGGGGAAACGGCACCGGTACACTTCGCTGGAACCACATTTACAACAACAGCGTTTTCAGCAATACTTCTCTTATCTACAGCAATTTTGATTATAAAATCAATATCAATCTCGGAGCCAATAATCTGAAAGTCTTTTCACGTATCAGAGACTGGCATCTCAAACAGGAATGGCAGTGGAATAAACCCAATCAGAAATTCCGTGCAGGCTTTGATGTTATATACCACTCCATTCGTCCGGGTGATATCACTTCTTCAGATTCTTCCAACTTCAATGACGTCAATTTCGAAAAAAGATATTCACTTGAAAATGCGGTTTTCTTTGCAGATGACATAAAAATATCAGATAACCTCGCGCTGAATACAGGGCTCAGGCTTGAATCATTCAGTGTACTTGGCCCCGGGCACTTTTATAACATTGACCCCAACGGAAATATTCTCGATACAATTTATGCACCTCGCGGAAAATTTTTCAAAACCTATTTCAATGCAGAACCCCGGATCAGTTTAAGGATATTGCTCTCGCCTTTATCTTCGCTGAAAGCAGGATATGGAAGAAATACGCAAAACCTCCATCTGATCAATAACAGCACCACTGCACGTCCGACTGACAGATGGTTATCAACCACCAACAATATCAAACCTGAAACATCAGATATCTTCACTGCAGGATATTTCAAAAATTCTCTTTCCGGAAACTATGAGTTTAGTGTAGAAACCTATTTCAAGGATATGCAACACCAGATAGATTACCGCGACGGAGCCGACCTCGACCGGACATCCAATGTGGAAACACAACTTCTTTATGGCATCGGAAGGGCTTACGGAATAGAATTTTTTGCCAGAAAAAAGACCGGAAAATTCAACGGCTGGATCAGCTATACTTTAAGCAAATCAGAAAAGAAAATCAACGGGATCAATGACGGCGAATGGTACAATGCACGCCAGGACAGAACTCACGACATCTCCGTCGTTGTAAATTTTGATGCCGGAAATAATTGGAAACTGACCGCCACCTGGGTTTATTACACAGGCGATGCCATCTCGCTGCCTGAAAGCAAATACACGGTAAATAATCAGATTTATTTTTATTATTCAAAGCGCAACGGGTACAGGATGCCGGCTTATCACCGGCTTGATCTGGGTGCTACAAAAACTTTTCATTCGAAGGGAAAATTTTCATCAGAACTTTCACTTGGAATATATAATGCATACGGCAGAGAGAATGCCTATCTGATAACCTTCGAACCTGACGACAAAAACAGTTTAATTACAAATACTGTCCAAACTGCTTTATTCAGGTTTATTCCATCTATCAGTTACAACTTTAAATTCTGACAATGGATGATTAAAATAAATTCAAATATCATTTTCTGTTTGCCGCTTGCAATCGCGCTGATTTTTGCATCAGGTTGTAAAAAAATTATTGAATTAAAAACAAATGAAATCCCTCCCAGGTTTGTGATTGAAGCCAACCTGAGCGATCAGTTGGGGGATTGCTACGTGTATATTTCGCAAACTGTGAGATTGAGTGATTCCAGTAATTTTTCGGGTGTTTCAGGAGCAAAGGTCACAATTTCTGATTCCGGACATAATACGGTCGCTTTGTTCGAAACATTTAAAGGATTTTACAGAGCGCCTTCTCTTCGTGCCATAACCAATCATCATTACATTTTGGAGGTAGAAATTAACGGCCAGCATTTTTCAGGAGAAGCCTCTCTCCATCGTAAAGTGCCATTTGACAGCCTTTATATTTCGGACTATTTTATTTTCGGGAAAAACAGAAAATTTGCCAATGTAATTTTCCAGGATCCACCCGGCAAAGGTGATTCTTACCGTTTTCTGCAGTATAAAAACAATGCGCAAAACGCCAACATCTTTGTGATGAATGATGAATTTTCGGATGGAAGGAAAATCAATACTTTTCTTGCTTATTTTGATCAGAACGACGAGGAAGACATGATGCCAGGTGATAGTATTACGGTAGAAATGCAATGCATAGATCCCAAAGTTTACACCTATTTCAACAGCCTTGCCCAAAGCGCCACCGGAGGTAATGATGCCGTCACACCAGGCAATCCGGTCTCAAATATTACAGGTGGGGCACTCGGCTACTTTAATGTTTATACCAAAGAAAGAAAATCAGTGGTTGTAAAATAAAGTTTGCCATAATGAAAGAGTTTGCAATCCGCTTTCTGCACTGACTCCGGCTCCGGAAAGAACTACCAGTTTTTTCATAACAGATTACATTTATTCACCGGCCATCTTTAAAATTTTTATCCATTCTTTTGAAGAAACTTTCTGAACTGACAATCTCGAATTTTTTACAAGTTCCATTTCGGATAAGATTTTCTCAACCCTGACATCAACCAGTGTGATAAACTTCTTAAGCTTCTTCAATGGTTTGATTTCAACGGAAACCCATCCTTTATTATCCACCGCCGTTGGATCGGGATATGCTTCTTTTGAGATGGTTGCAATTCCCACTATTTGCTTGCCTTCATTGCTGTGATAGAAAAAAACCTGATCTCCTTTTTTCATTTCACGCATATAATTGCGTGCAGCATAATTGCGTACGCCATCCCATGAAGTTTTTTTATCATGCGTCAGGTCATCATAACTATAAACGTAAGGTTCAGATTTTATAAGCCAATAATTCATATCATTTTAGGATTTACTGAAAAAAATTTGCAATTCATTAATTTACAAAATTACAATCGACCTGATGCTTATTCACTACTTTTGTTTTCAAACCAATTCAATACAATTAAGTATGCTTCAATTTATCAACCATACCTTTCTGATTTCAATGCCGGGAGGATCAGAATGGATGTTTATCCTGATTGCAGTTTTGCTGCTTTTCGGGGGTAAAAAAATTCCTGAACTGATGCGTGGTATCGGGCGAGGAATACGCGAATTTAATGATGCCAAGGATAATGTGAAAAAGGAATTGGAAGAGGGCATGCAGGAAAAGGATGTTGATCCGAAGCAGAGCAACCCTGCTTCCTCCAATCCCACCCGATAGGCAAAATTAATTTTCAGGTAAACTCAACCCGGGACAGGGTTTTGAGTTGTAAGTTGTGTTATTCAACGATTCCGAAGATGAATCGTTTTTTTATATCATAGCCGGTAATTTTTTAAAACATTCCCGGGTTTAATTTGCTGCGAAATATTCTTCACAACAGATAGGGAAGAATGGCTTTTCTTTCTGCCGGATAATCTGCAAATTTCTTCTTATACCATTTTTGATTTGCTATTGCACGTGGTACCAGATTGGCCACTGTCCAGATGAAAAATGCCAATCCGGGCAAACTCCATGTAAGGATGGCAAACCCGCCCCACTCAATGGTTTCGCCCAGTAAATTTGGTGAACTGACATACTTAAACAACTTGCCGTATGGGATTTTATAACCTGTTTCACCCGGCATTCGCAGATTGATCAGAATGGTATCCGATTGCCAGTTGATAATCAAACCGGTAAAAAACACAATGGTACCAATGATAAACTCCGGAGTTAACATCCACGCCAACTCATAACTCCGGAAATTTCCCAGATAATATCCGATAAAAAATCCACTTGCGAGATTAAACGTAATTCCCATAAGCACAATAGAAGCCGGCATTTTCTTCCCTTTCGTTTTTATCCTCAAAGGAAAAATCAGGCTCCTGTTCAAATAATGAAATGTGAATAATGAAAGAATGATCCAATTTACAAAAGACTGTTCCAGATTGCCTGTCAAGACGAAATAATAAATTACAAACAGCACAGAAATTTCCATCATAATCCATCCAAACCTGTTCCCGACAAGAGGCCCCCAGCCCGGCTTGATGTGACGGCCATAAGGCGCTGTGATAAAAAGCAAAACCAAAAAAATTATGAGGGCAATTCCAATCCATGCCCAATTCAGTTCTTCAAACAATTCAAACGTCATACTGACTTCTTAAATCATTTTATGGTTACGGAACCAATTTAGTGTATCCCTAACTGTAATTTCCATATTTCTGGAAGTATATCCCAATTCTTTTTCGGCTTTGGATGAAAGAACTTTTTTATTGCCGGATTTCAATACATCCAGATATACTTTATTATACAAAGGCTGTTTGCCAGTAATCCACGCATAAAAATTTACAAACGGCAAACCCACATAAGCAAGTGACAAAGGTATTTCGCCCAGTTCTTTTTCAGAATCTCTCACTTTTAAAATCATGTCTCCGAGTTCTTTGATCGAATAATATTTACCACCCAGAATGTAGGTCTCACCTTTTTTCCCTTTTTCAAGTGCGGAAACTGCGCCCGAAGCAACATCGCGTACATCCACAAAATCGAACCCTCCTTTGACAGCAGTCGGCACAAAACCTTCGTAAATATCTATGACAGCTTTACCAAGCCGGGAAGGTCTGTAATCATAAGGGCCTAACACTCCCGTCGGACAAACGATGGAAACATCAAGCCCTTCTCCGGCTGCCTGCTGAGCCATCAAATGTCCGTCACGCTTGGTCTGATCATAAAAAACAGAACGTTCATTGGTGACAAATGACCTCGACTCATCCATCGGAATATCCTGCGGTTGTTGTTCAAAAACATGGATTGAGCTAAAATGAACTACCTTTTTCATTCCCAATTCGCGTGAAACATCCAACACATTTTTTGTACCTGTGACGTTCACATCAAAAACGGTCTGATCAAATTTATATCCTAGCCCGATAATGCCGGCCAGGTGCATAACAGCTTCACTCCCTTTCATCAGGATTCTGAGTGAATCGCCGTCGAGAACATTCCCTTTGACAATTGCCACGGGCAGGTCGTCAATCGGTTTCCAACTATTTGGAACCAATGCAGTCACCGTATGCCCTCTGCCCAACAATTCCATGCAAACATTTATTCCTATATGGCCTGTAGCTCCCGTTACACAAACTTTCATCCCTCATTTTTTTCGTGAGAAATCAATTTTTTTCATTGCTTCCGTTCATCTTGTTTTCAAAAGAAATTAAAAATACCATTAAAAAAACATAATCGATTTTCCCGTTCAAATTCCTGTTTACGTATTACCTTTCGCCACATGCAGACCATGCAACGGAAATTATCTCTGCACCAGGCCACCGCCATCAACATGATTGACATGGTTGGCATCGGACCATTCATTACATTACCGATGGTGATTGCTATGATGAATGGCCCCTCGTTTTTGTATGCCTGGCTTGCAGGCGCTTTACTGGCTTTTATGGATGCTATGGTTTGGAGTGAATTGGGATCGGCATTTCCCTTGTCAGGAGGCAGTTACCAGTTTTTGCTTCATACCTACGGAAGAGAAAAAGGTGGCAGGTTAATGAGTTTTTTATTCGTATGGCAAACGATGATTCAGGCGCCGCTCGTCATTGCCTCTGCTGCGATCGGATTCAGCGAATACCTTTCTTTCCTGATTACGCTGACACCATTCGAAAGCAAACTCGTCAGCGGCGGAGTGGTAATACTCATCGTAATTCTCCTGTATCGAAAAATTGACAGCATTGGAAAAATAAGCCAGGTGTTGTGGGTGGGCGTTCTCATCACACTTTTCTGGATAATCGGAGGGGGGCTGGCACACGGAAATTTTATGCAACCGATCCGGGATATCAACAAGGGTATCGTGCTTGATTATTCTTTTATTACTGCATTGGGATTTGCAAGTGTAAAATCTGTATATAGTTTCCTTGGATACTACAACGTCTGTCTTCTGGGGGGTGAAATTAATAATCCGAAAAAAAATATTCCGCGTAGCATGTTTCTGAGTATTACCGGGATCACGATTTTATACCTGATGATGAATATCAGTGTTGTCAGCGTAATACCTTGGCAACAGGCCAAAGACAGCCAGTTTGTAATCAGCGAATTCATGCAGGTTTTGATGGGAAGCACTGCTGCAAAAATCATAACAGTACTCATTTTGTGGGTTGCATTCTCATCTGTTTTTTCAGCTACGCTGGGCTATACCCGTATTCCTTATGCTGCTGCAAATGACGGCCAGTTTTTTAAGGTATTCGGTAAACTCCATCCCAAAAATAATGTTCCGTATGTTTCGCTTTTTTTTCTTGGGGGAGTAGCACTCATTTTCAGCATGCAGTTACGGTTATCCGAAGTTATCAGCGCCATCCTTGCAATGAGAATACTGGTGCAGTTCATCGGTCAGGCAGTAGGGTTGCTGATCCTCCACAAAAAGAAGGGTAAAAAGTTTTTCCCTTTTAATATGCCGCTCTACCCCATCCCTGCAATCATTGCTATAGCGATGTGGACCTACATTCTCATCAGTACCGGGAGTATGCTTGTCAGGATTGCGTTAATGATCACAGCGCTCGGCATCATTGTATATTTTATCAAAGCCAGACTTGATAAAACGTGGCCATTTGGCCCCAAAAATCAGAGTTCATCATGATGCGTCCTGAACTGTAATACTTCCCGTTGAAGTTCTTCGATTTTTTGCAGCAAATGATCAATCGTCTCCAGGCCCTCAACATTGATATCGAGATCGTAATGCATCCTTACAAATTTTTCCAAACGCGGCATTTCATCAAAACCAATATAATCGATATCATCTTTTTGAATAAATGCTATCAATCCTGAATCTTCCAGAGAACGGATAAATGTAATCTCTGCTCTGTAATACTGGCAAAAATCTTCTATGGTTATCATTTCCTGATCCATATCAATTATTTTTTGATAATTCTGATAACTGTCTGAAAAGTTCTTTTTCTTTTTCGGAAAGACGATCCGGCAACCTTACATTCCAGGTAACATATAAATCTCCAAAACTGCCCTCTGACTTGTACACCGGAAATCCCTTCCCTTTTAATCTCACTTTGGTACCATTTTGGGTAATCGGATTAATTTTCAATTTTATCTTTCCTCCCAAAGTCTCAATTACTTTTTCACCTCCCAAAAGAGCTGTATATAAATCTAAATTTTCTGTCTGATAAAGATCGTTTCCCTTGCGGTTCATATCAGGTAAATCTGCAATTGTGAATGTGATATACAAATCGCCGTTTGGCCCGCCATTGACACCCGGTGAGCCATATCCTTTTAATCTGATTTTCTGTCCGCTTGCCACACCTGCCGGGATGGTAATCCGGATATTTTTACCATTGACGGTGATGGTTTGCTTCTGCGTCTTATAGACATCTTTTATCGACAGTTGCAATTCGGCATTGAAATCCTGCCCTCTGAATGCTGTTGATCTGCTTCTTCTTCCCCCAAACCGGTTTCCAAACAGAGATTCAAAAAAATCGCTGAATGCTCCTTCATCTCCCGATGAGTAAGTATAACCTTCAAATCCACTTCCGCCAAATCCGCCATATCCCTGTTGGCCGGCAAAACCTCCTGATGATTGGCGGGAACGGGCCTGTTCATATTGGTCGGCATGCTTCCAGTTTTCTCCGTACTGATCATATTTCTTTCTCTTTTCCGGGTCGCTCAGCACTTCATTGGCTTCATTAATCTGCTGAAACTTCCGCTTCGCATTTTCATCATTGGGATTTACATCCGGATGAAATTTTCGTGCAAGTTTTCGATATGCTTTTTTAATATCTTCCTGCGAAGCATTCTTCGGCACACCCAACGTATTATAATAATCTACAAAATCCATTCTTTAAAAATTCATTTTGACCTGATTTCTGTTACATCAAATTTAATACCTGTAAATTTCACTTTAATTATTTTTAATTTTATCCCATGTTGAGACCTCAGAAAATGATTTTGGCAGGAATGATTATTTTGTTTTCCGCCTGCACCACCACAACGCATATTACCAATCAGCAACCCGCTGTCAATGACATTGCAAGCGCCAAATTATTTATGGCTGCTTATCAGCAAAAAGCTGCCGAATACCGCGCACTTTGTTATCAGGCATACAACATAGCACAGTTTAGACTGGATGAATTTTTACAACAACCACATTCGAAACCATTGGCAATTATGACTGACATCGATGAAACAATCCTCGATAACAGCCCTTACCAGGTGCACCAGTCGCTGCAGGGAAAAGATTATGACCCGGTCACCTGGCATGAATGGACTGACAAAGCAAGCGCGGATACGGTGCCGGGATCGCTTCAATTTTTCCAATATGCGGCATCAAAAGGTGTAGAAATATTTTATGTTACAAACAGAGATCAGGCTGAACGTGCTTCGACACTTAACAATCTTCAGAAATTTAATTTTCCCTATGTGGACAATTCACATCTGAAACTAATGTCGGCTACTTCATCCAAAGGGCTGAGAAGAGACAGCATCAGGATGACACACGATATCATTATGCAGATTGGAGATAACCTGAATGATATGAATACAGCATTCGAGAAAAAATCTGTGGATGACCGGCTGCAAACCACCAATCAATATAAAGGAGAATTTGGTTACCGATATATCGTCATTCCAAATCCTTCTTATGGAGAGTGGGAAAATTCATTTTATCATTACAAATTCAACCTAACACCGGCGCAGAAGGATTCGGTACTCAAAACAATTGTGAAAGACTGGTAATCATTTGCTGACCCAATCGAGTGCATCCTGTAATTCTGACGGGGTAAATCCATAATATCGGCCAGGTAAGAATCGCCCGAAAAAATTGGTGAATCTTTTCACTCCTTCTCCATGAACAATGGCGACTTTTCGCCATTCCGTAAAATAAACAAAACCCAGAACCGCATCTTTCATACATGCTTCGGCATTAAAAGCAAACATGCTTGTTTCTATGTACATCAGATAATTGATTTTGACGTATTTTTTATACACCTCCAATACTCTTGGGTTAACCACCTTGTCATAATCTTTTCCGGTAATATTGCCTGACGCGCGAAAGGCTGCTACATGATCAGGAAGACCTTCTATAACTTTTATCATGACGATTGATTTTTTTAGTTTATCCATTTCACCATTCGATATCTTCACTAAAGTTTACGTTTGAAAAAACGCTCCTTGCGTAAAATATAGTCACATCCCTACTTCACTAACTTTCCCAACACTTCATTAAAATTATGAAATACTAAATACCTGTGGCAAAAATTAAATGATTGGGGTATATTTACCTGTCTCTTAAAATCAGGATTAAAATAAATTTCATATCATGAGGAAAATTTGTTTTATAATTATTATGGCGTTTATGATGCAGAGCACCCAGGCACAACGAAAAGTTGTTATCATTCCCGAACCTGTTCAAATGAATTTAAAAAACGGTTCATTTTCACTTTCAAATGCAACTCACATTATTGCGTCGAAAGGAACAGAACACGAAGCAGCTATGCTGAATATTTATCTTAAAGAGTTATATGGCTTTACATTGCCGGTAAAAAAGGCAGGAAAAGGACATGGAATTTTACTGGCCCTTCTGAAAAAAAGCGACAAGCCCGAATCATACCATCTCGACGTAACAAAAAACCAGGTATCGATAAAAGCCGTTACTACGCAGGGAATTTTTGAAGGTATCCAAACTTTTTTGCAATTGATCCCGCCAAAGAAAATTGAAGGAACCACTTTTCATATTTCCATGCCTCAATTATCAATCTACGATTATCCTGCGTTCAAATACCGGGGAATGCACCTTGATGTTTGCCGGCATTTTTTTGATGTGGCTTTTGTAAAAAAATACATCGATTACATCGCCATGCAAAAATTCAATACATTTCACTGGCACCTTACCGATGACCAGGGGTGGAGAATCGAAATTAAAAAGTATCCGAAATTGACTGAAGTGGGCGGATGGCGCAACGGGACCATCATTGGCCATTATCCGGGCACAGGAAATGATGGAATCCACTATGGCGGATTTTATACGCAGGAACAAATCAAAGAGGTTGTAAAGTATGCTGCAGACAGGCACATCACCATTATTCCGGAAATTGAAATGCCAGGTCATGCTTCAGCCGCCATTGCAGCCTATCCGGAATTGAGCAGTTTCCCGAATATGAACACCCAGATTGCCAAAGGAACCAAATGGGCCGGTGATTCAACAGGCAAGCAGGTTCAACAGGCCTGGGGCGTATTTCCTGACATTTTTGTTCCATCAGATAATACTTTCACTTTTCTCGAAAATGTTTTGGATGAGGTGATGGCTCTTTTCCCTTCTAAATTTATCCACATCGGAGGTGACGAAGCTCCAAAAGACTACTGGAAAAAATGTGCTTCCTGCCAGGTATTGATCAAAGAAAACGGGTTGAAGAATGAAGAAGGATTGCAGAGTTACTTCATCCACCGCATTGAAAAATATCTCAACAGCAAAGGAAGGAACATTATTGGTTGGGATGAAATCCTGGAAGGCGGCCTTGCTCCCAATGCCACTGTGATGAGCTGGCGTGGGGAAGAAGGAGGTATTGCTGCAGCAAATCAACACCACTATGTGATCATGACTCCCGGCCAATATGTTTATCTGGATCATTCTCAGACCAAACATGAGGATAGTGTCACCATTGGCGGATACACGCCACTCATCACTGTTTACAACTACAAACCCGTTCCCAAAGAACTCGATACGGCATTGGCAAAATATATTTTGGGCGCCCAGGGAAATGTATGGACAGAATATATGGCCTATCCTTCAAAAGTAGAATACATGGTTTTACCACGTATGAGCGCTTTAAGTGAAGTGTTGTGGACTCCGGAAAACAAGAAAAACTGGAACAGATTTAAGGAGGAACTCCCTGAACTTTACGAGCGCTATCAACTTTGGGGGGCCAACTATTTTAAAAACAGCCTGAATGAAGCAGCCAATCAGGCATCAAAATAATAATACAGAACTTTAAGACTATCGGTTTTTCAAAACAAAGCTAATTTTCATCCTAAAATTATTTCACCGCAAATTCCATCCTGATGGTAATGGAACCCGTTTTGTTCAGGCTGGATGTGTTGAATGTGCCTCCGTAACTAAAATCCTCGTTTGTATTTTTACCGGTGATTTGAAAAACCCCCAGCGTAGCCTTCATCAACTTGCCAGGAGAACTTCCCGCATTCTTTGCAATGATCTCGGCTCTTTGTTTTCCGTCAGCGCTTGCCTTGGCAAGTAAATCCATTTTGATGTCGGTTAGTTTTGTGTAATAAAACATCGGAGCCTGCGAACTAAATTCAATTCCCTGTTCTATCAGCTCTGTGGCCTGGCGTGAAATGTCATTGATTTTATTTACTTCGGGTGATTCAATACGCACGGTTTGGGTCAGGTTATAGCCCGTAAATCTTTGACCCAGTGAACGGCCATTGGCATCCGTTTCATAATTAAATTCCTTATTGATGTCAATTGCCGAAAAAACCATCTGGTCATTTGCAACCCCCTTTGCAGAAAGGAAATTCCGGATGGCTGTTTCGTCACTTTTCAATGCTGCATAAGCGCTTTTAAGATCCATTGATTTTCGCGAATAAGAACCCTTCCAGACAATCAGGTCGCTGATAAAATCTTTATCCGCTGAACCGGTTACTGTAATTGTTTCGTTAACTGCCGACCTCGAACGGTAAGCGTTTGCAGCAATCCAGATTCCACAAACAAAAGCTATCGCAATAATGACAGATGTAATAAGTTTCATACAGGAAATTTCATTTGAAGATATTAAACTTTGTTTAATCTGAGATTATTAAAAAGGCTGCTATCAATGCAGCCCTTTTTTCGAAACATAATTTTAAATTTTATCTTCTGTTGCCCGCCATTCTCAAAAGGAAAAGAAAAATATTGATAAAATCGAGGTACAGGGTCAATGCACCCAAAATAGAGAGTTTTCTTGTTTGAGATGCAGTCACACCATTGCCACCAAATTCAATTCCTTCGCCGATCCTTTTCAGTTTTTGTACATCATAAGCTGTCAGCGCAGTGAATATCAAAACGCCGATTATACTAATTATATAGTCCAGGCTGTTACTTTTCAAAAAGAAATTGATAACCATAGCTACCAAAATCCCAATAACTCCCATAATAAGGATCCGTCCAAATTTTGTAAGGTCTTTGTCAGTAGTATATCCCATCACAGCCATAATCCCGAACATAGCTGCGGCAGAAAGGAAGCATCCCAATACGCTTCCGGGAGTATATGCCATCAGGATAAAACTAAATGCAATCCCGTTGATGGCTGCATAAGCGATAAACAATGCCATCAAAGCCGGCGCCGACAAACGCTGGAATCCGAAAGACATGGCCAACACAAAAATCAACGGAGAAAACATGGTAATTTTTCCCAATCCGGTTAACCCAGTCGGAGTTACCAAATATGCAAGCCATTGCTGGTTTGATCCAAATTGCCATGCCAGCAGGGCTGATACGCCCAATGCGAGAAACATCAACATAAATACATTGGAAACAAAACTTTTCGCAATCGATTTTTCACCAATAGGTACATAGCTGATATCTGAAATTTTATCTGGTCTGTTTGATAGTTCCATTTTTAAATAATTTTAATAAAAGTACTTCTAAACGCAGCAATAATAGTATAAAAAAAGTGAAAAAGAAATATGTTTTTTTGTCATAATCTGTCCTTGCCCATTCTATCTCCCTTCTCTTTTTCCAATCACCATTTTAATACCGGAATTTCCGTGACAGAAGATTCATTTCAAGAAACTTTCCATAAAAAAAGGCTATTTGTCAAACATCTTCACGAATATTTTTCATTCCTACTTAAATATAAAAAACTAATTTGCGCCCGTCATTTTCAAAACCCTGAACTGATGGAGGAAGAAGTAACAGGCATTCAGGACAAATACAGAGAAATCATTGAAAAGGGAGATAACGCCGCTTTGACAGAATTTCTCGACGAACAAAACATCAGTGATGTAGCTGACCTGATCTATGAAAATGAGGATGACATGGTGGCGATTTTTACACACATGAGCATTCATCGCGCAACAAGCGTGTTTAAAATTCTTGAACATCCTACACAAAAAAGGATTATCAAAAACCTCCCTCCCACCAAAAGCGCGGAACTTCTCAATGAAATGCAACCGGATGACCGGACCTCTTTCTTTGAAGATTTGCCCAATGAAGTTTTACGGGAACTGATCAAAACATTATCTCCGGAGGAAAGAAAAGTAACACTGGAGTTGTTGGGATATCCCGAAAACAGTGTAGGCCGGTTGATGAATCCAGATTACGTTTACGTGTATGAATACAATACCGTCGGCGAAGTATTGGACATCATCAGAAGTGTGGGAAAGAATACTGAAACCATTGATGTTATTTATGTAATCAACAAACACGGTGAATTGCTTGATGACCTTCGTATCAGAGAATTTATTCTGGCTCCGGCATCCACCGAAGTCAGCGAAATGATGGATGGCCGTTTTATTGAGCTGAATGCAAATGATGACCAGGAAAGTGCATACGAAATTTTCAAAATGAATAACCGGGTAGCCCTTCCTGTCGTAGATGATTACAATGTATTGCTGGGAATAGTAACCATTGATGATGTTTTGTGGGTAGCGGGTGAAGAGTTCAGCGAGGACGTTCAGAAAATAGGTGGAGCAGAAGCATTGGAAACCCCCTATCTGGAAACTCCGCTTTTTACCCTTGTCAAAAAACGTATCGGATGGCTGGTCTTTTTGTTTTTTGGAGAAATGCTGACAGCCACTGCCATGGCATTTTACAATGATGAACTTGCCAAGGTAATTGTACTGACCAATTTTATTCCATTAATCATCAGTACCGGAGGTAACAGTGGTACCCAGGCATCTACTTTGATTATTCAGGCAATGGCATTGGGTGACGTAACCGTTTCGGAATGGTGGCGTGTCATGAAAAGGGAATTGCTTTCAGGGCTGATGCTGGGAATTATTCTCGGGTGCATCGGTTTGGTGCGTGTTTGCATCTGGGGCTTTCTGATGCATCATGGAATCATCGAAGATATTTACGGAATGCACTGGGTATTGCTGGGAATAACAGTAGGTGTATCACTTATCGGAGTTGTTTTGTGGGGTTCATTGATGGGAAGCATGCTCCCTATCTTATTAAAAAAACTGGGAGCCGACCCTGCATCATCCAGCGCCCCCTTTGTGGCAACGCTTGTGGATGTAACAGGGTTGATCATCTTTTTTAATGTTTCCCTTCTTGTACTTCACGGAACGATGCTATAGTGTTGACCGCAAATCGCAATTCTTCACCTGATTTCATTGACCAACCGTTTTACAATTTAAAATTGATTTACATGGTTATTTTTGCCTGTTTTATCAAAGGCACTTCACAACCAAATGAAAAGTAGCAAAAGCACAGAAAAAAAAAGCAGTTTGTTTTCGGTGTTGAAACCCTATGCCGGAATGGTGAGTGTACTGCTTTTGCTTGCACTGGTCAGTAATGCGCTGAGCCTCGTTATTCCAAAAATTATTCAAAGAGGAATAGATGATTACAGCGCCGGAAAATTTGATAGCAAACAAATTATTTATTGGTTTTCGCTGGCAACAGCAGGTATTTTTATCTTATCCTATCTGGAATCTATTTTTCAAACATTCATTTCTGAAAAGGTCGCCCGTGACCTGAGGAGCAAACTGGTCAATAAAATTTCAAACAAAGACTACACCTACGTAAGGAAGAATACAACGTCTGTTTTACTCACCAACATTACCTCGGATACCGACTCCGTAAAAATGTTTATCAGCCAGGCGGTGGTCTCCATTATTTCATCGGCAGTTCTCATTTTCGGCACTGCCATTCTCCTGCTCAACATCAATCTGAAACTGGGATTGATTGTATTAATCATGGTTCCCATTATTATCACCGCATTTATGGTGATATTTAAAAAAGTAAAAATATTGTTCAGAAAATCTCAGGAAGCAATTGACTGGCTGAACAAAGTAATTACTGAAAACATTCTGGGTGCAGCCCTGGTGAGAGTATTGAATGCACAATACACCGAGTACAATAAATTTATTGAAGCGAGTGGGGAAGCCCGCAACCTGGGACTGAGCATTGTCAGGCTTTTCTCAACCCTGATCCCGATCATAGTATTTACGGCAAGTATGGCGCAGTTGGCTGTGTTAGGTGTGGGCGGGCATTACATCATCCTCGGACAGATGACTCTTGGTGAATTTGCAGCATTCAATAGTTACATTGCTATTTTAATTTTTCCGATTCTGGTAATCGGATTTACGAGCAATGTCATTGCAAGGGCAGTTGCATCTTATAACAGGATCCGCCATATTCTTGACGAACCGGACGAACCGGAACAGGGCAATATTGTAAAATCCATTTCGGGCGCAATGGAGGTGAGAAATGTTACTTTAAAATCCGGAAATGATTTTATTCTGAAAAATATTTCTTTCAAAACAGAGGCCGGAAGCCGCACAGCCATTCTGGGACCGACTGCTGCAGGAAAGACGCAATTATTTAATGTCATCATTGGATTATTGCCACCCACCGATGGTCAGGTGTTGTTTGATAATATTCCCATGAAAGATCTGAAGAGAGACAGCCTGCTTAAACAAATCGCCATCGTGTTTCAAAATAGTATCATTTTTAATACCGATCTGAAAGAGAATATTGCTTTTAATAAAAGTGTAAGCGATGATCAGTTGGAGAAAGCGATTGAAACGGCAGAGCTGAAAGAATTTATTGAATCACTTCCTGAAAAATTAAATACCATTGTCAGTGAAAGAGGAACGAGTTTATCGGGCGGACAAAAACAACGGATCATGCTTGCACGCGCACTGGCGCTGAATCCTACCCTGCTTTTGCTCGATGATTTTACTGCCAGGGTAGATGCATCAACTGAAAGCAGAATCAATCGCAACCTTCGAAAAAATTATCCCGGCATGACTATTATTTCCGTCACGCAAAAAATCAATCCTATTAAAGATTATGACCAGATTATTTTATTGATGGAAGGAGAGATTATTGCAACCGGCACGCATGATGAACTGATGGATCAGTGCCCTGAATATGTGCAGATTTACCAGTCGCAAAAAAGTACAATGAATGTGACAAGTGAGAAGATTGAAGATTGATGAAACGCGAATCCTGAGATCTCCGAAAGGTGAGTGTTTACCGGGTTCTGAAAAAAAAACTTAAGTAAGAAAAAAAATGCCTGACTATAATTTAATAAGAGAACATAAAAGCAGTACGGGAGAGGCATTCCGGAAGATGCTTGTTTTTATGAAAGGTGAAAAACGCAACCTCATCATCGCCTTTGTGGTCATGTTATTAAATAGTGGCATAGCGCTTCTGACCCCTTATCTGATTGGATACACAATTGATCATTATATCGTAACCAAAATTTATTCCGGCCTTTTAAAATATTGTGTAATCCTTTTGCTTATTTATATCGCCTCTTCTTATACTGAATATTTGCAAACAATTCTGATGGGCAGCATCGGCCAAAGGATGTTGTTCAACCTGAGAAATGCAATCTTCAACAAAATACAATCCCTGCCCGTTGCATTCTTCAATCAAAACAAAGCGGGAGATCTTATTTCAAGGGTTAATAGTGACACACAAACCGTCAATCAGTTTTTTTCGCAATATCTCATGCAATTTGTGGACAGCATTTTTATGATGGCTGTTGCAGCAGGCATCATGCTTTCCATCCAGCCAAACCTGGGAGGGGCCGGGCTTCTGCCGGCTGTAGCCATCCTGATTTTTGCACGGATTATCAACCCATGGGTGAGAAAAAAAAATGCGATCAGCCTGAAACAATATGGATTGCTGAGCGGTGAAATACAGGAAGGCCTTTCCAACTTCACAACTATTCTCGCATTCGGACGGCGTGATTTTATGCGTTCAAGGTTTGAAAAAGTAAACAAAGAAAATTACAAAACCTCGGTCATCAGCGGGCTGGTCAACAACTTGTATGCACCGGTATTCACCTTCTTCAGCAACATTGCCCAACTCATTGTACTTGCCTACGGAATTTATCTGATCACACAGGGGAACTTCACAGTCGGTTTACTGATCAGCTACATCGCTTACGCGCAAAGTTTTTACCGGCCTCTTCGTCAAATTGCAACACTCTGGGCATCCTTTCAAACCACAATGGCTGCGTGGGACAGGATTTCAATTATTTTAAATCTGGAATCTGACCTGGAATACGGCAAAGACGGACAAAATGTTCCCAACGGCAAATCGTTATTGCAATTCAAAGACGTCACATTTTCCTACCCGAATGGAAAAATAGTGCTGGACAAAATAAACATCGAATTAGAGAAAGGAAAAACTTACGCATTCGTTGGGCCTACCGGCGGAGGCAAAACAACAACCGCCTCACTTATTGCCCGTCTCTATGATCCCAATGAAGGTTCTATTCACCTGAATGGAATTTCACTGAAAAAATACAGCGCAGCAGAATTAAGTAAAGAGATTGGGTTCATCCTTCAGGAACCATTTCTGTTCAATGGCACATTGAAGGATAACATAATTTATGGAAACAGTGAATTTAAAGGGATTTCAGACAATGAACTTCTTGAATTACTGAAGAAGAACGGATTTGATACTCTTTTTCAAAAATTTGACAAAGGGTTACAGATGAAAATCAGTCCGGATGGAGATGGGCTGAGCCTGGGTGAAAAACAAATTATTGCTTTCATCCGTGCAGTAATCCGCAAACCCAAACTTTTAATCCTCGATGAAGCCACAGCCAATATTGATACTGTAACCGAAAAGCAATTGCAGGAAATTCTTGACACCCTTCCCCCGGAAACAACCAAAGTGATCATCGCCCATCGTCTCAATACCATTGCCGATGCGGATGAAATTTTCTTTGTAAATGCAAATAAAATTGAAAATGCGGGTAACATGGAACATGCCATGCAACTGTTGATGGAACACAGGAGAACAAGTTGATTATCTCATTTTATTTTCCATCAGCAAATCAGCTATCACAATGGCTGCAGCAGCTTCAACAACAACCGGTGCACGCAATGCAATGCACAGATCATGTCTTCCTTTTACAGAAAACGCCTCCACTTTTCCGGTTTCCCTGTTTAAGGTTTCCTGCAATTTCGGAGTGGACGATGTAGGTTTCACCACCACGCGAAAAACAAGATCATTTCCGTTTGTTATTCCGCCCGTAATACCGCCCGCATGATTGGTAGCAGTTTTTCCGCTTTCATCAAGAATGGCATCATTGTGTTCCGACCCAAACATTTTTGCTGCGGCAAATCCACTCCCAAATTCAATTCCCTTGATAGCAGGAATAGCAAAAACAAGATGGCTGATGAGGGATTCAGCAGAATCAAAAAATGGTTCTCCCAATCCGATGGGTAACCCTGCCACTTTACATTCAATAATTCCCCCGATTGAATCTTTCGCTTCGAATGCTTTGTCAAGCCCTTTTGCCAAATCCTTCTCTCCCCCGATTTCGAGCACTTCAGAATCAAAGCGGATTTTATTTTCCGAAAAAAATGCCGCAATCTTTTTTGCAACTACACCGGCGGCTACCAGACAAACCGTGAGTCTGCCGCTGAAATGCCCGCCACCTCTGTAATCTTCAAATCCTTTGAACTTTTCGGTAGCCACAAAATCAGCATGCCCGGGCCTGGGTACATTGTGCTGCCTTTCATAATCAATGCTCCGGGTATTTTGGTTGGCAAATAAAATCGTCAGTGGGGCGCCGCTGCTCTTCTCATTAAAAACACCGCAGATAATCTGAGGTTCATCTGCTTCTTTTCTTGGGGTAGAACCTTTTGATTTGGGTTTACGCCTTTCCAGATCAACGTGAAAATCTTCCGGCTTAATTGAAATTCCCGGAGGGATACCATCCATTGTAATTCCCACAAATTCGCTGTGTGACTGTCCAAATATCTGAATACGATAATTTTTTCCGAATGAATTCATCTTCTAATCTTTCAAAATACAAAACTGCAAAACTAAATATCCTTCTTCTGAAATTCTATTGAAAATTCATTTCCCATTCTGGGCTTGATAGAATTCCTGCACGGCTCCAGCTTCAGGATATTGAAAAAAGGAGAGAATAATTCGCGGTATTCTTTTTCCGTGCCGGTGAATGGAGGATGATCATCAAATCCAAACTTTTCATTAAAAAGTACTCCTGCAATTTTACCTTTTTTTGAAAGGAGATCATGGGCATGGCGCACATAATCTTTTCGTCTGAAAGGAAGGATTGCACAGAAAAAAGTTTGTTCAAGTATCAGGTCGTACTCTCCTTTATGATTAAAAAAATCACTGTGGACAATCCGGATATTTTCCGTTTTCAACTCTTTCTTCAATCTACTGACCAGGATTGATGAAATATCCACCAGTGTAACATTTGTAAATCCTTTCTGATCCAGGTAATAAGCTTCATGTGCATTACCGCAGCCGGGAATAAGGATTCTGGTGTCTTTCTTTTTCAGAGAATCGATATATGATTTTAAAGAAGGCGATACCTGATGCATATCCCATCCTGTTTCGCCGGCAGAATACCGTTGGTTCCAGAAATCTTCATCAACTTCAATCATAGCTCTTCAATTTATTTGTATCCGTATTCACGAAGGTTAAGTTCTGTATCCCGCCATTTGGGCCTTACTTTTACAAACAATTCCAGAAAAACTTTTTTTCCGATAAATTCCTCAATTTCTTTCCTTGCAATCGTTCCCAGCTCCTTAATCATTTTTCCCTGATGTCCGAGCAAAATGGCTTTCTGTGTTTCCCTCTGCACTATAATTTCGGCCCTGATTTTCGTGAGAGTGGCTTTTTCTGAAAATTCCTGGATGAGCACTGTACTGTGATACGGAATCTCCTGTTCAAACAACAAATAAATTTTCTCACGGATAATTTCTCCTACAAAAAATCGTGTAGGCATATCCGTAAGGTTGTCTTCCTCGAAAAAAGGGACACCTTCAGGAAGTAATTTTATAATCAGATCGAGCAGAGAGGGGATGCCATCTCCTTTGGCTGAGGACACAGGCATGATGTATTCATATCCTTTCTTCTGAAAAAATACGGTGCTTTCCTTCACTTTCTCTTTATCCACCTTGTCTGTTTTGTTCAAAACCACAATGGAAGGGGCCTTGCTTTTTAAGGAAAGAAAAATTTCTTCTGCGTGTGAAATATCATCCGAAATATCGGCTACCAATAATTTCACATCGGCATCTTCAAGTGCAGAATGGACTGCAGCCATCATTTTTTCCTGCAATTTATATTTAGGTTCAATAATGCCGGGTGTATCAGAAAGAATCATCTGATAATCTTTGGTGGTGATGATTCCTTTAATGCGATGCCGGGTTGTCTGAACTTTGGGAGTGACGATGGCCAGTTTTTCTCCGATCAATTGATTCAGCAACGTGCTTTTCCCTGCATTCGGCTTTCCAAAAATATTGACAAATCCACTTTTCATCTTACACAAAATTAGAGGTTTGAAATGAGGAATGCAGAAGTACCAGGGTTTTGGCGATGGTAACAGGATATAAACCCTTCCGAATACATTTTTTTCATCGTAATTATACGTTCGTATCAATACGATGGCCGTAGTGAATCCATAAAGGAAAAAAAGGGAAGAGATGCGCTTGTTACGCAATGTGTAGCACTCTACTTTTGTCTCAGAAGTTGAATGATAAACAAATCATTCAAAAATCCAAATCCGCTGAAAAGCAACATATCCAAATAACCAGTAAAAACCAAACCCAAATAAAGAACTGTTTTCATTCAACTTCTTTTTTATCCAATTTCTACCGAAAGTCCTCAAAGAAAACACAGCTTACAAAAGTTTTTTAATCTAAAACACAAACCCAAAGCCCCGCGAAAGCGGGGTTATTTTTTGCCCTTCCAAAAAATTAATCAAATTATAATTCCGGCCACGCTGAAATGATGAATCAGTTTTATCATCTCAAAACTTGTTTCTTTTTTATCCCCCGCAGGGTTGTAATTTCGCGCCTCCAAATGAAAAAGACTTTCATTCAATTACACATTGCTATTATCCTGGCAGGGTTTACAGGAATTCTCGGACGGGTAATTGAATTGAATGAAGCGTGGCTGGTCTGGTACCGGATGTTGCTCACCTCTCTGATTCTGTTCTTTTTTTTGGTTTTCACAAAAAATTTTTTCATTCCTTCCAGAAAAGGGATGATGCAACTGTTCGGCATTGGGGCTATCATCAGCCTGCACTGGGTCACATTTTACGGAAGTATCAAATACAGCAATGTTTCCGTAGCAGTTACATGTTTCAGCGCTGTTGGATTTTTCACTTCATTTCTTGAACCACTTATCCGCCGCAGACGTTTTGATTTTAAGGAAGTAGGCCTGGGAGTGCTTGTCATTTGCGGCATTTATCTGATTTTTAATTTCTATCCGGAGTTCAAAAAAGGTATCATCTTTGGAATGATATCCGCCTTGCTGGCATCCATTTTTCCCATTCTCAACAAATGGATGGTGGACGAATATCCTCCCAACCTGCTCAACTTTTATGAAATGACCGGAGGGGTGTTGATGCTAATCGTAGTTCTTCCTTTTTACCTGCGGTTTTTCCCGGCTTCTTATTTTATTCCCACGCTGTCCGATGGGTTCTGGCTCCTGATTCTGGCGGGTTTATGTACGGTACTTGCGTTTAACCTGAGTTTACAGGCATTGCAAAAATTATCCGCTTTCACGGTCAACCTCTCGTTCAATCTGGAACCTGTTTATTCTGTCATCCTTGCTTTTATTATTTTTAAAGAGAATAAATTTTTGGGATATGGATTTTATCTGGGTTTTGGCTTGATTATTCTGGCCATCATCCTTCAGATGGTGCGTGTTTATCATGCACAAAAAAGCCGGAATTTGATTTCTGGCAAACCAACTCCGGCTAATTAATTCAGTTATAAAAATCAGAGATAGTGGATTTTAAAATCAACTTTGGCAAAGGATTTAAACATCCTGCTCACACCACAGTATTTTTCCTCACTCAACTTCACAGCCTTCTCCATTTTTGGCCTGTCATCATTGTTTAATTTAATGGAATAGTGAATTGTGACCTGATCATAAATCGCAGGCTGAGAATCGGTCAAATGCCCATCGACAGAAATAGATAAATCAGAAAAGCTAACTCTCATCTTTTCCAAAATACTTACAATATCAAACCCCGTACATCCCGCGAGAGAAAGTAACATAAAAATTTTCGGACTTGGCCCTATGTCATCACCGCCACTTTCTTTTTTGGTATCAATTTCAATGGTATGTCCGTTGGCTTCTACTGAAAAATTTCTTCCTCTTTTGAAAACCGCATTAACTGAATTATTCATATATATTCATTTATAAAAGAGGACTGATAAACTGTCCTAATTGTTGAGCACTCATTGCACCGGATTGCCTCCAGACAACTTTTCCATTTTTAAACAACATCAAAGTAGGAACAGCCTGTACCTGATAAGCAGTAGAGGCCTGCGGGTTCTTATCAACATCAATTTTTATCACCCTTAATTTGTCTGAATGCTGCCGGGAAAAATGAACCAACTCAGGTGCCATTGCCTTACAAGGCCCGCACCACGTAGCATGGAAATCAACCAGTACAGGTTTATCTCCATTTATAATTTGTTGAAAAGTTTCCATGCTTGTTTTTAAGCATAAATTATGCCCATCATGAGGCGCTTCAGCTTTGTGACAATAATTCATTTATCATCCTGATTGTGGCGGCCAAATGCCCGTCACAACTGACATTATGCACTTTCATTTAACTTTATTAAAATAATGCGAAATACAAAAACCTGAATCAGTAAAATCCCCTAAATCAGCCCGGCTTAAATTCATTTTGGGGAAGTTCTGCATCTTACCTTCTTATCTTTTTTAATTTTATTAAGAAAAAATAAAGCAGTAAGCCTGTGAATCTCTTTATTTTTTTCAAAACTTTCATTTTCTTTCCTACCTTTGCCGTCCGAAAAAACAGACTACCATGGCCAGAGTATGCGAGGTAACAGGGAAAAAACCCCTCAATGGAAATAAGGTTTCTCACTCCAACATCAAAACCAAAAGAAGGTTTTTACCCAATCTTCAAACCAAAAGGTTTTACCTTACCGAGGAGAAACGTTGGATTACCCTGAAGGTTTCATCCGAAGCAATCCGCACCATCAATAAAAACGGACTTCTTCAGGTTGTAAAAGAAATGAGAGCCAAAGGAGCTAAAATCTAATCATCATTTATTCAGAATAAAATGGCAAAGAAAGGCAACAGAGTGCAGGTAATTTTGGAATGCACCGAACAAAAAGCAACCGGGAAACCAGGTATGAGCAGGTATATTACTACCAAGAACAAGAAGAATACCCCTGAACGCCTGGAACTGAAAAAGTTTAACCCTTTTCTGAAAAAGGTAACTGTTCACAAAGAAATTAAATAACTTATTTAAAATAATTTATTATGCCTAAAGCAGCAAAGACCGCTATTAAGTCCAAGAACAAAGACGCAGAAGCCGCAAAGAATTTTACAAAAGTGGTTCGCGCAATCAAATCAAAATCCGGGAACTACACTTTCAAAGAAGCCATTGTTCACAAAGACAAAATCAAGGATTTTTTAGCCAACGGATAATCTCCGGAACCCAATGATATTTGTGTAAAGCTATCCGATTCAGGATAGCTTTATTTATTTTATAAAAACGATCTTTGAAACAAGCATGAAAATCTTTAATAAATTATTCGCTAAAAAAGAACAGAAAGAGTCTCTCGACCAGGGTCTTGAAAAAACAAGGCAGGGATTTTTTGACAAAATCTCAAAAGCCGTTTTAGGGCGCACCACAGTGGACGAAGAGGTTCTGGACAACCTGGAAAATGCTTTGATAAGCGCTGACGTGGGTGTGGAGACTACTGTAAAGATTATCGACAATATTGAAAAGCGCGTAGCCAAAGACAAATACATCAATACCAAAGAGCTAAACACCATTCTTCGTTCAGAAATTGAAGCACTGCTCGTAAACGCACCTGATGGAAATTCTTACCAGGATTTTCAATTGCCTGCAGGGAAAAAACCTTATGTCATCTTAATTGTGGGGGTAAACGGTGCAGGCAAAACAACTACCATTGGCAAACTTGCCCACAATTTTATTTCGGCCGGGAAAACGGTTGTGCTTGGCGCGGCGGACACTTTTCGCGCTGCTGCTGTTGACCAGCTTTCGATTTGGAGCGAACGTACGGGAGCCGACATCGTAAAACACCAGATGGGAAGCGACCCGAGCGCAGTGGCCTTTGATGCGGTTCAAAGCGGCGTAGCAAAAAAGGCTGATGTGGTATTAATTGATACTGCAGGAAGGCTGCACAACAAAATTCACCTGATGGAAGAACTCAACAAAATCAAACGTTCGGTAAACAAGGCTTTTCCCGGAGCGCCGGATGAAGTTCTTTTGATATTGGATGGAAGTACAGGGCAAAATGCATTGGAACAGGCCAGACAATTTACCAAAGCAACTGATGTCACTGCCATGGCAATAACCAAGCTGGATGGAACTGCCAAAGGCGGTGTGGTTCTCGCAATTGCGGATCAATTTAAAATTCCTGTCAAGTTTATTGGCGTGGGAGAAAAGGCAACAGATCTTCTGGTATTCGACAAACACGATTTTGTGGAAAGCCTTTTTACAAATAATCCGGCTCAGCCACACGGATAACACTTTTGTTTAATATCCATAAAATTTTAAAGGCAGACGTCCGGCTTTTGTATCTTTCGCCCTGAAAAGGAATCCGCCATTTTCAGAATTTCATTTTTTTTCATAAAGGAATACCTGCAATCAAAAAATAAAAACCTTTGAAAACAAAGTACGGCAAAGACAGAGTAAACATCATCACACTCGGGTGCAGCAAAAATCTGGTGGATAGTGAAGTCATCGGAGGGCATTTGAAAAAAGCCCGCATTGATGTCATTCATGAAAATAAAAAACTCGATCACAACATTGTCATCATTAATACGTGTGGATTTATTGACATGGCCAAAGAAGAGAGTATCCAGACAATCCTTGAACAGGTAGAATTGAAAAAACAGGGAATGCTTGAAAAGGTGTATGTCACCGGTTGCCTGAGTGAACGCTACAAAGAAAGTCTTGAAAAAGAAATTCCTGAAGTGGATGCGTATTTTGGTTCGGGTGAGTTGCGGCCCTTGCTCGCCAAATTCAAAATTGATTACAAAAAAGAATTGGTGGGTGAGCGAATGCTGGCGACTCCTAAACACTATGCCTACCTGAAAATTGCCGAAGGATGCAACCGCACCTGTGCTTTCTGTGCTATTCCGTTAATGAGAGGCAAACACAAAAGCAAGCCGATTGAAACACTGGTTGAAGAAGCTACCAACCTGGTCAGCCACGGAGTAAAAGAACTTATGCTGATCAGCCAGGAACTCACTTATTACGGATTGGATCTCTATAAAAAAAGAGAATTGCCCAAATTAATTCATGCATTGGCTCCGATTGCAGGGCTGGAATGGATCAGATTACATTATGCCTATCCTTCCAAATTTCCAATCGAAATTATCGATGCGATGAAAGAGCATCCCAACGTTTGCAAATATCTCGATATGCCCGTACAACATGCAAGCGATAAAATTCTGAACAGTATGCACAGGCAAATTACCCGTCATGAAATGGAGGGTTTGATCGGGGAAATAAGACATCGCATTCCCGGCATCTGCCTGAGAACGACATTGATCGCAGGCTTCCCCGGTGAAACAGAAGAAGATGTGGAAGAGGTAAAAGATTTTTTAAGAAAAATGAAATTTGACAGGGTCGGCATCTTTACCTACAGCCATGAAGAAAATACAACGGCTTACAACTTTGCGGACAATATTCCACAGAAAATAAAACAACAACGGGCTGATGACATTATGGAGGTACAGCGGGATATTTCATGGGAAATTAATCAGAGAAAAGTTGGCAGGGTGTTCAAAACCCTTCTCGACAGAAGAGAAAATGGCAAGTACATTGGCCGCACAGAATTTGACAGCGTGGAAGTGGATAATGAAGTGATTATCCCAACGAGAGAAAAATTAAATGTGGGCGATTTTGTGAATGTAAAAATCACGAAAGCCTACGATTACGATCTGGAAGGGGTTTTAGCTGAGTAATCAGCTTTTTTAATCCCAACACTACGGTTATTTTTCAGTTTCTGTTTAATACGGATAAAACGTAAAAATAGTGTTACGGTCAATCGCATATTCTTTGCTGTATCTTTGAAGATAAAAAAATCAGATTTTGGATACACACTTGACCCCGCATTTTATCGATTATTATACAACCGGAAAATTCTCAAAAATTGTTACAGATTATATCTCACACGATGCTTCATTAAAAGAATTTTACAACCATGTTCCCACACTTGAAGGAATAAAATCAGCTATCGAAGAAAAAAAACAAGTGCCGGTTAACAGGGAAGTTCTTGTACGATGTCTGACCAGGCAATACGAATCTTTAAATCCTTCGGAAAAAGTCCTGAAAAATATTCAACTGCTTCTCAAAGAAAATACCTTCAGCATCTGCACTGCCCATCAGCCCAATATCTTCACCGGTCATCTTTATTTCATTTACAAAATCATGCATGTCATCCGGCTGGCCGACGTACTTTCCAAAGAACTTTCAGCTTATCATTTCGTTCCTGTTTTCTTTATCGGAAGCGAGGATGCAGATATTGAAGAACTCAACCACATTGAGCTGGAACGCCAGGAATATACATGGAATACAAAACAAACCGGGGCAGTCGGAAGAATGATTATCGATAAAGATTTTCTTGCATTGATACAATCTTTTGAAGGGAGAATCAAAGCAGAACATCATGGTACGGAAGTTATGGAAATGGTCAGGGAAGCCTATACAAAAGGAAGGACTATCCAGGATGCCACACTTCATTTTGTTCATTCCTTATTTGCAGACTTCGGTTTGGTGGCCATCATTGCCGATGATCCGGCTTTCAAGAAAGAAATGTTTGAGATTTTTAAAAATGATTTATTCGAACATGAACCCGCCCAAATTGTCAATGAAACTTCAAAGAGAATAGCTGAAATCCACCATGCACAGGCATTTGCAAGAGATATCAATTTGTTTTACATGAAAGACAATCTCCGGAACAGGATTGTATTTTCAGAAAATAAATTTGTGGTTCACGATACGGATATTTCTTTCACAAAAGAAACCTTGCTCAAAGAATTGGATGAGCATCCTGAAAGATTCAGCCCGAATGTGATTCTGAGAGGATTGTTTCAGGAAACTATTTTGCCCGACATTGCTTTTGTTGGCGGAGGCGGCGAATTGGCTTACTGGCTTCAGTTGAAAGATTTGTTCAATCATTTCAATGTACCCTATCCTGTTCTGTTTCTTCGAAATTCATTTCTGATTATTCAGAAAAAATGGAAAGATATCCTCGATAAAAATAATTTAACCAATGAGGATATCTTCAGAGACAAAGAAAAGCTGATAACAGGCATCGTTCAAAAAAACAGCAAACATAACCTGGATCTATCCGCCGAAAAAGCAACCCTGGAAAACTTCTTCGACACTTTGGCTGAAAAAACTTCCAAAGTAGATGTCACACTGAAAGAGCATGTACAAGCCCTGAAGGCAAGACAATTGAAAAATCTTGCTGCGATTCAAAACAAAATGGTAGCCGCCGAAAAGAAAAACATGGATGCTACGGTACGACAAATTAATAAAGTTATGCTGGCACTGCATAGCGACGGGCTTCAGGAAAGAACAGAAAACTTTATGTTATTTTATGCCTTGTGGGGAAAGGATTTCCTTCAGAATATTTACGCGTTTTCCAGCACCTGGGATCCTAAATTCTGCATACTAACGGAGATGTAGAGACGAAAACTTATTTCTTGTTCCCCGCTATTTTTCGCGCTTTTTCTTCCACCTGGCTCTTCATTTTGGATTTATAATCATCCAATTTAACGGCAAGCACATTGTCAGAAACAGAAAGTATTTCCACAGCCAGCAGCCCGGCATTTTTTGCTGCATTCAGAGCCACAGTGGCTACCGGAACCCCGTTCGGCATTTGCAAAATAGAAAGAATCGAATCCCATCCATCAATAGAATTGGAAGATTTTACCGGTACACCAATTACGGGAAGCGTACACACTGCCGCCGTCATCCCGGGCAAATGTGCAGCTCCTCCTGCACCGGCAATGATAACTTTGATGCCGCGGTTACGAGCATTTTTCGCGTATTCGAACATCCTTTCGGGCGTCCGGTGGGCACTGACAATATCAATCTCAAATGACACCTCAAATTCTTTCAGAATATCGGCCGCAGCCTGCATCACATTCAGGTCGCTGTCGCTGCCCATAATAATTCCCACACTTGGCTGGTTGTCCATAACTTCTGTTTTAGTGGGCCTAAAGATAGCAGCATGTTATAAATTTCCAATATCTCCGGTGAGGAGAGCTATTGTTGCCTCTGCTGATTTTGCCTGCAACAGTGCATTGTACAAACGGTTTTTGGCATCGTAATAGCTAATCTGGATTTGTCGTAATTCAACCGCCGTGATGTTGAGTTTTTTGTACCTCTCTGTAGCGATAAAAATATTTTCAGAAGCAAGTTTGAGGTTGTTGGTTTCGAGTTCTATAGATTTCAAAGCTGAATAATAATTGATGTAAGCATTATTTACAGCAGCATCAATATCATTGCGCAACTTTTGCGTCTGAAGTTGTTGGTTGCGGATCTGGATATCAGTTACCTGCAATTGTTTTTTCACGATCCCTCCATTAAAAACAGGGACACTGATTCCCAGACTACCCGATGGTCCGTAGGTTTGGTTAAACAAATTGAACCCTGCACTGTTACTGCTTTTATTGAAATTGTAAAAAGCATTCAAATTGGCCACAGGAAGGCGTCCGGCATTAACTTCCTTTCTGGTTTGCTGCAATACTATCAGATTGGAATTAGCCATTAAAATATCGGGATTCTGAGCATCAATTTTCCGGTTCACTTCATCCAATTCCGGCAACGGCTTTACCAAAATACTGTCTGCAACCAAATAAGAAGTATCTGCTTTCCGGCCCATCAGGTTAAAGAGGTCAGACTTTGATGTGTTGATGGCATTTTGCAAAATGATCAGATTGGACCGTTGTTCATTCAAATCAACTTCTGCCTCCAGCACCTCATATTTTGCACCTGTTCCATTCTCCAATCGCCGCTGAGCCAGCTCCAACCTCTGATTGAACAATCCTATTTGTTCAATGGTTGCCAGATGTTGTTCTTTTAGCTTGACGATATTGTAATAAGAATTGATAATCCCAAAAACAGTTTCGTTGATTGATTTACGAAATGCATGTTCACCCAATCTCTCCAATTCTTCCAGTTTCTTTTTGGTGGCAAACATTTTGAGTCCGTCAAACACCTGCCAGTTAACTGCCAGCCCCATATTGAAGTTTTGTGTATTGGTTCCTTTCTTCTCTGTGACAGTTCCGTTGTTGAGTTTCTGTTTCAGATTATTGGTCCCAATGGTCTTATTGGCTGAAGCGCTTACCACCGGCAAAGCGCCCGCCATTGCCCAGTCATTGTTTATTGAACCGATTTCAATTTCGTTTTTGCTGATCCTTACATCAAAATTATTTTCAATGCCAATCCTGATGGCATCCTGAACTGACAGAAGTGTATCCTGTGCCAACACCGTTTTGGTACATAAAAAAATCAGAGACAGGAATATGAAAAGATTAAACAGCTTCATGGACCTTTCGTTTTTTAGATGACAAAAATCCATACATCGCGGGAACCACATACAATGTCAAAATGAGAGAAAACATAACGCCACCTACAATTACAATTCCGAGCGGTACCCGGCTGGTAGATGCTTCACCGAGAGATAACGCCAGCGGCAATGCCCCCAACGACATGGCAAGACTTGTCATCAATATCGGACGAAGGCGCAGGTAAGAAGCCTCCACAATAGCTTGTCGTTTGGCCATACCTTTTTCCCGCAACTGATTGGCAAATTCCACAATCAGAATTCCGTTCTTTGTCACAAGACCAATCAGCATAATCATTCCGATCTGAGAAAAAATATTAAATGTTTGCCCGAATATCCAAAGTGAAAGCAGCGCCCCGGCCAATGCCAGCGGCACGGTTACCATGATGATGAACGGATCTATAAAACTTTCAAACTGTGCTGCAAGCACCAGATAAATCAATACCAGTGCGAGAATAAATGCAAACATGGTATTTCCTGAACTTTCGCTGTAATCCCTGGAAGTCCCCGCAAGAGAAGTGTTGAAACTATCGTCCAGTAGGGGTTTTGCAATCCTGTCCATTTCTGCGATACCATCGCCAACTGTATATCCCGGTTGCAATCCAGCTGAAATTGTAGCCGATTTGTACCGGTTAAAATGATAAATCGTCGGTGGCGACGAAGCTTCGTTCAAACTGACCAGGTTATCGAGCGTAATCATGTTGCCCTGGTTATTCCGAACCATAATTTTTGATAAATCGGCAGGTTCTTCACGATTAATTCTATCTACCTGGCCAAGTACAGAATATTGTTTTCCGGCTCGATAAAAATATCCAAGCCTCCTGTCGCTGTAGGCCAGTTCCAATGCCTGATTAATGTCGGCTACACTCACACCTAATTCACTTGCTTTTAACCGGTTTACCGTAACTCTCAATTCAGGTTTATTGAATTTCAAATCAGCATCCACACCCTGAAGTACCTTACTCGCTTTGGCTTCATCTAAAAATTTAGGTAATACTTCTCTGATCTTTTCAAAGTTATTATTCTGAATAACAAACTGCACAGGCTGGCCTCCGCGCCGGCTGACAGAAATAGTCTGTTCTTCCATTGTGAAAGCACGTCCCTGATTAAACTTACTCAGATTCCGGTTCAGCATTTCAACAATCTCGTGCTGGGAACGGGTCCGGTCTTTTGGATCGGTTAACATGGCCCTGATAAATCCGCTGTTGACGGAACCACCACCATAGCCGGGGGCTGTAACACTTATGAGCACTGATTTTTCGGGCACGGAATCTATAATGAAATTATTCAGACTGTCCATGTAGGCATCCATGTATTCAAAATTGGTTCCTTCGGGAGCAGTCACATTCATTCTGAACTGGCTTCTGTCTTCAATGGGCGCAAGTTCAGAAGGGAGCCCTTTGTAAATAAAAAACATAAGAGACAAACACACGGCGATAATCCCAAGGGCAACCCACTTCACTTTCATAAACGCAGCCAGGCTTTTCTTATATCCATTTTCCATGGCTGCGAAGAAAGGTTCCGTTTTCATATAAAGTTTGGTGTGCCCCATATTTTTCCGGATCAGCTTCACATTCAAAACAGGCGTCAGTGTAAGCGAAACAAAAGCCGAAATCAACACAGCGCCTGCGACCACAATTCCGAATTCCCGGAATAACCGTCCGACAAATCCTTCCAGAAAAACAATCGGTAAAAAAACAATGGCCAGCGTAAGCGAGGTAGCGATAACGGCAAAATAAATTTCCTTGGTTCCTTCCTCCGCAGCCCTGTCTTTATCCATCCCCTGCTCTATCTTTTTGAAAATATTTTCCGTGACGACAATCCCGTCATCCACCACAAGCCCTGTGGCTAAAACGATGGCAAGCAGGGTCAACACATTTATCGAAAATCCAAAGAGGTACATAATAAAAAAAGCACCGATCAGGGAAACAGGGATATCGAGCAATGGGCGAACGGCAATAATCCAGTCGCGGAAAAAGACGAAGATGATTAATATCACAAGCCCGATGGCGATGAACAGCGTTTCTTCCACCTCGGAAATTGCGCGCTTGATGAAAATGGTTTGATCCATTCCCACATTCAATTTGAAATCGGGCGGCAGTTCTCTCTTGAGCTGGTCAAGTCGTTTATTAAACTCGTTGGAAATAGCAACATAATTGGCACCGGGCAAAGGGATCACTGCCAGCATAATCATGGGAATCCCGCTTTCCTTCAAAACAGATTCAATATTTTCAGGGCCCAACACAGCCTCGCCCACATCTTTCAGACGGATGTTGACACCCTTTACATTTTTAATGATAAGATTATTGAAGTCTTCTTCCGTATAAAGCCTGCCGAATGTCCGAATGGTTAATTCCATTGTACTTCCGGTCAGTTTCCCGGAAGGGAGTTCGACACTTTGAGAACCCAGCGCCTTTTGAATATCGTCACTGGTAATCCCATAAGCATTTAGTTTTTCAGGATCAAACCAAAGCCGCATGGCATAACGCTTCTCTCCCCAAATATCCACGGAGCTTACACCAGGAATGGTCTGTAATCTTTCAACTAAATTATTCGTTGCATACTCTGTTACTTCCAGTTGATTGCGCTTCATACTTTGCACTGTCATGGCAATAATCGGCTGTGCACTTGCATCGGCTTTTGAAACAACGGGCGGCGCATCAATATCCTGGGGCAACTGGCGGAGCGCACGGGAAACCTTGTCACGCACATCATTGGCAGCCGTTTCAAGATCAACACCCAATTCAAATTCCACATTGATATTGCTTCTTCCCTGGCTGCCACTCGAGGTAATGTTCTTTACGCCTGCAATTCCGTTGATGGCTTTTTCAAGAGGTTCCGTAATCTGCGATTCGATGATATCCGAATTAGCGCCCGCATAAGACGTACTCACAGAAATATTCGGCGGATCAATTGCAGGATAATCCCTTACACCAAGAAAGCGGTAACCAATAATTCCAAACAACACAATAGCCAGGCTCATCACGGTAGCCATAACGGGTCTCTTCAAACTGATCTGAGCTAAATTCAAAACTTAGTCCTCCTTCTTTTGAAATGATGAAACTGTAATATTTCCTCCGGGTTTTATAGCGAGCAATCCTGTGGTAATAATGGTATCCCCCATATTCAAACCTTTTGTAATCTCCACTATGTCGGCAGTACGCAATCCTGTTTCCACCACATTGAAAACAGCCTTCCCACTTTTGTAAACAATTACTTTTTTATCTCTTGCTTCGGGGATGACAGCTTCATTCGGAATCATGATGGCCTTGCTGTCATTACCCAAATCGAAATCAACATTTGCAAATCCTCCGGATTTCAATGCTTCGGCGGGGTTCTTTACCACTGCATGAACAGCCAGTGTACGGGTAGAAACATCTATTCCGGATTCGGTGGACATGATCACTGCAAAAAATTTCCCTTGCTGGCCGGCAGTTGTAAATCCAATTTTATTCCCAAGCTTCACATTTGTAACATACTTTTCAGGAACAGAAAATTCCAATTTCAGTTCATCCGTTTTTCGAATGGTTGTCAAAATATTTTGTGGGGTAACATAAGCTCCGGGACTCACATTTTTAAAACCCAAGCGCCCGTCGAATGGAGCTTTTACCACTGTTTTATCAATTTCTGTTTGCATCACTGCGATATCGGCTTTAAGGCTGTTTACATTGAGAACTGTCAGATCAAAATCCTGCTGGCTGATACCGCCGATTTTCAAAAGATCATTTTGTCTTTCCAACGTTTTTTCTGCTACCTGGAGCTGCACCTGCAATTTCCTGAGTTGCGCTTTCAGGTCGCCATCAAACAAACGTGCAAGCACGGTTCCTTTCCTGACAAACGTTCCTTCATGAATAGAAAGTTCAACAATACGGCCTGAGACTTCGGGGTGAATTTCTGTTTCCTCCATCGGGATCAGTGTGCCAGCTATCTGTAAATTAGCTGTAAGAACCTCAGGATTGACAATATATCCTTCCACAGGCAATGCGCGCTGCATGCGGTTTGTACTCACGGTATTTTTTTTATCTTTTTTCCCGTTGTTCTTGCAAGCAAACAAAAGAAAAGAAGAAAAAATAAGTATAGCTATTTCTTTGGTTTTCAAATTCATCTTTTTTAAGCCAAAAGTTTAATACAACGTTTTATTAGACGACTAAACGAAGTGATATCTTCGAAATCAGTTTCAGTTATTTACCTTCCCAGATATGCCTGATCTTGTTGGCTACGTGAACCAGTCCTATTCGGTCAGCATCCAGGATAGTCACATGGCCCATTTTCCTTCCCGGCCTGCACTCCTTTTTTCCATACAGGTGAAGAAAAGCATTTTCAATTTTAAGAATTTCTTTTAAAGCTGATGAATCCTCATTGATGGGATTGTTGTCCTGCCCGATCAGATTTATCAAAGCAGAATTCATAATTTTTTTTGTATTCCCCAAAGGCAGACCCAGCATGATTCTCCAAAGCATGTCAAACTGCGAACTGAAATTCCCTTCAATGGTATCATGCCCGCTGTTGTGAACCCTCGGAGCGGTTTCATTTACAAAAACATTATCCTGCTGATCAATGAGCATTTCAACTGCAAATATCCCCGGAGAGTTCAGATTGCGCACTACAGAAAGTCCGACAGCTTCCACCTTCCACAAAACTTCTTCAACCAGGTTTGCAGGACTAAGCTGATATTCCAACAGATTAAGTATCGGATCAAAAATCATTTCTGATGGGGGAAAAATAACAGTTTTATCCTGATTGTCCACTCCGATGATAATTGAAATTTCCTTTTTGATATCAATTTTCTTTTCCAGAACCGCTTTGCCTTCAAAAGCCAGATTCAACTGTGAAATATCTTCTAAAACCTGAACACCTCTCCCATCATATCCGCCCTGTGCCGATTTGTGAACAGCCGGAAACATAGATTCATTGTTTTTTACATCATCCCTCGAATTTGTAATCACATAGGGCGAAGTCGGAATATCATTTGAGGAATAAAACTTTTTCTGTACGGCCTTATCGCGAATAATTTCCAGAGTTTCAGGTTTGGGATAAATTTTCACTCCATGCTCCTGAAGCCTCTTCAATCCTTCGACACTCACTGATTCAATTTCAATGGTGACAATATCCAGATCTTTCCCAAAATTGTAAACATCATCTGCATGCCGGATATCCCCTTGCGTAAAATGATGACATAAATGTGCCGATGGGCAATCATCTTTTGATTCCATCACATAAGTAATTACAGGATAATTTGCAGCAGATTGTAAAAGCATTCTTCCCAACTGGCCACCTCCCAGAATCCCCACCTTCTTCATCAGAAATTAATTTTTTGCAAGATAATTCTTAAATCAACTATGCACGGTCTCAATTATAAGAAAGTGAATGAAGGGATTTTTTTTAACCTATTAATAGGTTATTGAATCACAGGGCCTTCAATTAATCTGATATTTTTGCCGCTATTACAATCGCCACTATGCAATCCGGAAATTTCAGAAAAAAGAGTTTGCGAAATCTCTTATGTGTATTTGCCCTCGTTCTGGCGATGAATGGGCATACCTCACTAAGTTTTCCCTCTTCGACTAATGAACAGGGCGTTGAAAACTTTGTGCCTCAGGAAAACATGGCCGGTGTAACATTTCAAATCAGATCTTTCTCCGGAAAAATAAATGGTTTTCAATCCTATTCTTACTTTGTTCCAAAAAAGAAAGAAGTTTCATCATTATCGAATTTAATATCCGGAGAATTTCTGCCGGTACATGGTGATATCATTTATTTGCATACATTAAAATTGTTTTAAGGGAATCGCGTCAAAAACAGGTTCTGCTTCTTTCATTTCCTTAACACTTAATTTCTGAATTTTTATGAATACAATTATAGAAGCATTGCAGCTTCTGACCAATCCTGAATGGATCATGGAACACGGAGGTTTGTACTTCGTGATTCTAATTATTTTTATTGAAACCGGATTATTTTTTGGATTTTTTCTGCCGGGCGATTCCCTGTTATTTGTTGCAGGATTAATCATTGCTAATTCCCTGGCACCCTTCCATAACAATATAGCTAATTTAATTTTCTGGATGTTGCTCATCGGAACATCCGGCGTACTTGGAAACTTCGCGGGCTATTGGTTCGGATTGAAATCGGGATCATATCTCATGAAGAGAAAAGACACCTGGTTATTTAAGAAAAAATACATTTACCAGGCCAAAGATTTCTATGATAAAAAAGGAGGGATTGCCATTGTATTGGCGCGCTTTCTTCCGATTATCCGCACTTTCGCACCCATCATTGCCGGAGTTGCAAGAATGAAACCCGGTAAATTTTCCTTCTTCAATATTACAGGTAGTTACCTGTGGGTATTTTCAATTGTCACTGCAGGATATTTATTGGGAGAAAATGCATGGGTCAAAAACAATCTGGAAACTATCATTATTGGAATTATACTGATTACAACCGCGCCGATAATCATAAAATTAATCTCCGGTAAATTCAGGAAAGAGGTTAAAGTAGTAGCGTGATCCGGGTCAGGCAAGGTTTTGGTATTCCACAAATAACCTTGCCTGGTTTTTTGCACGGTTCAGGTTTTGCGCGGGATAGGTAATCCCATAATAAATATCATTGTTCATATAATCTGTCAGGAACCTCAGTGCCTGCATGTAAATCATAAAAGATCCGGAATAATGAAAGTGTGCATTTTCAGCCTCTGTCAATTCTTTGGAAAGAAATGATTTATATCCTTCGCAAATAGCATCATAAAAATCCCGGCGCACATGCACCTTGTTTAAATCAATTTCTTCTTCATTGGCCGGAGACAAATAATTACGCATCATATCACCCAGGTCGCTGATAAAAAATCCCGGCATCATGGTATCGAGGTCTATGACACAAATGCCTTTGTTTTGCTCGTCAAATAACACATTACTGATTTTGGTATCGTGATGCATGACTCTTTTTTTCAGAAGATGCTGAGTGGCAATTTTATTGTACTCATCCAAAACAAATTTCTGATCGTTCAGAAAATCTATCAGATAAGAAGCCTCCTTTATCCTGCGGGGATTTCCGTTCTTCTTTGCATTTTCAAATTGGATAAATCGCAGGTTGAGATTGTGAAAATCGGGAATTGTGATATTTAATCTTTCGACCGGAAAATCTTTCAGGTAAAAAGCAAATTTTGAAAATTGACGGGCGGCTTCATAGGCCTGATCTGCAGACTGGGCCGACTGGAGTGTTACTGAATCCTGAATAAAAGGAATGAGCCGGTAGTAATCGCCATTTTTAATTACCATGCCCTCACCATCCGTTGTTTTCAATGGTGTGGGAAAAAGATAATCCGGTTGATTTCCTGAAAGATAGTCCCCCACCATCATAATATTTTCATTAATCTTATCCGGTTCCTTAAAAACATGCTGGTTGATTTTTTGTAAAACATATTCTTCTTTTCCTGCAATCACTTTCCAGGTGTAATTGATCAGGCCATTTCCCAGAGGAGAAATATTTTCTGAAATTATACCGTAGGATTTAAGCACATCATTGAGAGATGAATCTTCCATTTTTTCAATTTTAAGAACGTGTAAAATGTTTCAGGTGTATTCTTTTTATCGATCTGTATTCCTGTCAAATTTAATACCTTAGTTATTCATCAATGATTTTAAATATGGAATTCCAATGGGAAGGCGTCATGCCGGCAGTTACAACTAAATTTACAAAAGAGGGTGAACTGGACATTCCGGCTTTCCTCAAAAATCTTCAAGCTCAAATTTCAGCAGGAGTAGCAGGATTGATTCTGGGTGGAACTCTGGGAGAATCGAGCGTACTGGAATCCCATGAAAAAAAGTTGCTGGTAGAAGCAGCAGTCAAAACAGCCGCAGGTAAAATTCCTGTTATCCTCAACATTTCAGAAGGCAGTCTGAAAACAGCTCTTGAACAGGTTGAACTTGCTGAAAAATGGGGTGCCTCCGGTTTAATGATGTTACCCCCTATGAGATATAAAAGTGACTTCAGAGAAACAGTGCATTGGTTTCGAACACTCGCACACCACACCTCACTTCCTATCATGATTTACAATAATCCCGTGGATTACAAAACCAAAATCACTCTTGAAATGTTCGGTGAATTGGTATCCTGCGAAAATATTCAGGCCGTAAAGGAATCTACAAGAGATGTAACGAACATCACAAGGATGATAAACCGTTTTGGAACAAGATTCAAAATCCTTTGTGGCGTTGATACATTGGCTTTGGAAGCATTGTGCCTGGGAGCAGATGGTTGGGTTGCCGGACTGGTATGTGCATTTCCTGAAGAAACAATACAACTGTACAACCTTGTAAAATCAGGCAACCTGGAAGCGGCTACAAAACTATATCGTTGGTTTATGCCCTTGCTCGAAATGGACATTCATCCCAAGCTGGTACAATACATCAAACTTGCAGAAAGTTTTACCGGTATTGGCACTGAATATGTACGTGAACCAAGGTTGCCAATCACTGGAGAAGAAAGAGAGAGAATTATTTCCATTATACAGGATGCCCTTGCAAAAAGGCCAACGCGGATGGAAGAAATAAATAAATAAATCATGTTTAAAGACACTACACCTGAGGAAATAGACAAAGCCATGCACGAGGCGTGGGATGCTTATCTTATTTATAAAAAAACATCGTTGAAAGAAAGAAACCGACTGATGCACACCATCGCTGATCTGCTTGAAAACAGCGGAGAAGAAATCATTCATACGGCAATGGAAGAAACCCATTTGCCCGAAGCCAGGCTGAAAGGAGAAAGAGCACGAACTGTACTACAGCTCAGACAATATGGTGATGCAGCAGAGGAAGGTTCATGGCTGGATTTACGGATCAATACGGCTGACGAAAAAAGCAATTATCCCGACGTCAGAAAAACAAAAGTTGCATTAGGACCTGTGGTTGTTTTTGGTTCCAGCAATTTTCCATTTGCCTACAGCACTGCCGGCGGCGATACAGCATGTGCATTGGCCGCCGGATGCCCTGTCATTGTGAAAGCTCACCCTGCACATGCAAAGACTTCACAAATGGTGGCAGATATTATTTCAAAGGCTGTCGAAAAAGTCAAATTGCCGAAGGCCGTTTTTACTCATTTGCATGGAATCAGTTTCGATGTAAGCAAGGCCTTAGTTATGCACCCATTGACAAAAGCCGTTGGGTTCACAGGTTCTTTATCCGGCGGCAAACAATTATTCGATTGGGGAAATCAAAGAGAAGAACCTATTCCGGTATTTTCAGAAATGGGCAGTACCAATCCGGTATTTCTTTTACCAGGCAAAATAAAAAGTGATGCTGAGGAAATTGCAAGGCAATATGCAGGCTCAATTACAAATGGCGTTGGGCAATTTTGTACCAAACCCGGATTGATCATTGCGATAGACGATGACAGTGTGAATGGCTTCAAAGAAATCCTGAAAGAAAAAATTGAAAATACGGCAGCACAAAAAATGTTGCACGCAGGAATTGCAAAAGCCTTTGCACAAAAAAAAGAAAAAGCTTTGCAACAGAAAGGCGTCTCCGTTATGGCAGCAACAACAGTTGAAACAGATATTTCGGAAGGTCAACCCGCTGTCGCCACAGTTTCTGCAAAAGAGTTCATCAAAAATCAATTGCTGAGAGATGAAGTGTTTGGTCCATTTTCCCTCATTATTCTTTGCAAAGATTTCAAAGAAATGGCTGATGTAGCTTCTGTGTTGAAAGGACAATTAACGGCGACCATAATCGGCAATGAAGAAGAAGTAAAACAACATCGTGATTTATGTGATAAGATTGAAAATATTTGCGGCAGGTTCATTCTGAATGGAGTGCCCACGGGTGTAACAGTTTGCACCGCTATGCAACATGGGGGCCCATTTCCAGCCACCACAGACAGCAGGTTTACCTCTGTCGGTTCGGATGGGATCAGCCGTTTTGTGCGCCCGATCGCCTTTCAGAATTGGCCCAATGAATTATTGCCGGAGGAACTCCAAAATGAAAACCCATTGCATTTTTGGAGAACGGTCAACGGAAAAATGACGAAGGATGCAATCTGAATTTTACAGACTTTGTGATGAATTGCCTGATTAATATTTTGTGAAGCCGGAAGGTCTCAAACCTTAGCAGAAAAGTTAGTTTATGTTACATCTATTTTATTACTCAATGATGAGAAAGCACTTCATCAGTGAAGGTAATAAGGTGGAATCATTGGGGTAATTTTTCTACTAAGGTTATTCAAGATAAATGCAAAAAACCTGGTTATCAAAGAAAACTTATTCGGAACTTTCGACCACAACTTGTAAAAACTTTACCAGACAAAAAAAGCACGAACCCTGTATTCGTGCTTTTTTATCCATCATCAATCAAAACTATCCTCTAACCTTCGGCTTTTTCGTCTTTTAATAATACTTCATGAATCACTTTTTTCAATGTGGCCTTGGGAAGTGCTCCCATTGCCTGCTGAGGTTCTTCGTTCATCGGGCAAAACAATAACGTCGGAATACTTGTGATCCCAAAGGCTCCCGCCAATTCCTGCTCTGCATCAGTATCCACTTTATATACATACATTTTGTCTTTGTATTCACCCGCCAGCTCTTCCAGAACCGGAGCGACAGATTTGCAAGGACCACACCAATCGGCATAAAAATCCACAATACAAGGCTTGTCGCCTTCGTACTTCCAGGCTTCCGGATTTTTTTCATAATTAAAGACTTTGTTCAAAAAATCTTCTTTTGTTATGTGGATGGCATTCATGGTTGCTTCCATATTCATTTCAATTTTGTGTTGTTGTAAATATTGTTTTTAAAGTATTTCAAGATGCAAACTTACCATCAGATGCCGGTTTGTTTGGGAATAAATGTTACACAATAAGGAAAAATAAAAATCCTTCACAATTCATTACGAATTTACCGGTTCAAACGACTTTCTGTATTCCATAGGTGATTGCCTTTTCAGCTTTTTAAATTGCCTGAAAAAATAAGCTGGATTGTTGTATCCACATGCATAACAAATTTCCATCACATTATCCGGAGACTGCCGCAACAGTGTGCATGCATGTTGGATGCGGTATTGATTCAGATGTTCACTGAATGTTTTTCCCGTTTCTCTTTTCACAAAACGGCAGAATCCGGTCTTGCTAAGATGGAGGACATTTGCGACCTCGTCAATACTAATATCCCGTGAAAAATATCCGGAAAGAAAGTTGTGCATCTTCTGAATTCTCAAATAGGAAATTTGGATTGGATCTGATCTTGTAGCAAAATGACCCAGCACAGATTTATTTTTATCCTGCACAATTTCATTCAGAACAGATAACAGAGTATTGAATTTTGGCAGCCCGGATTTCTTCTCCATACCATCCATCATATCCTGTACTTTTTTTGTCATTTTCATTTTAAATCCATATCCCAAAGCTGTTTCAAGTTCTTTGAGTGCAAAAAACTCAGGAATGTTATACAATTTTTCAAAAAGATTTTGCCTGTACTGCACCACAGTTACTTTGGAAATATTCTTTTTTCCGGTAATCATCCCATCATCTTCAAAAAGATGCGGAATATTTCCTTTAATAAAAAATAATTGACCTGTCTGGAACTCTTCTTCTGTACCTGCAAGAAATAATTTTCCTTTTCCTTTTCTGATAAAAACAATTTCATGCTCGGGATGATAATGCAATGGCACATCAATCAGACTCTGCGTGTATGATTTCACTTTGATAGATGAATCGTCGCCTGTTTCAATATTTTCCAAAAGCGGTTTCAACGTCTGATTTCCTCCTTCGGGTAAATATAGTATATAAAATAATCAACAGAGTAGAAGGTTCGGTCATTGCATTTCGGCAAATTTGTACAGGCAAATTACCGGATGAAATGAAAAGCAAATTCAGTTTATGGTTGCCGGCTTTGATTCTCGCAACTTATACAGTCAACGGGCAGGACCACCCTTCCAATAATTTTAAACCATCGCATGAAATTATTTACCATGTGGTGCAACGCAGTTTTTACGACAGCAATGGAGATTTGAATGGTGATTTAAACGGGCTTAGAGAAAAACTGGGTTATCTGCAAGAACTCGGTGCCACATCTATCCTGCTTTTGCCACTTTACCAGTCGCCGTATTACCACAATTACTTCGCGGATAATTTTGAAAAAATAGATTCCACTTTCGGGACAATGCAGGATTATCTGAACCTGGTCAGGGAAGTTCACCGAAGAGGTATGAAGATTTACATGGACATGGAAACGCAATATGTGACCGAAGATCATGAGTGGTACAAAGATTCTTACGGCAACCTCTCTTCTCCATACAGTGATTTTATTGCCTATGACGACAGTGCACACACGAAACCTTCATCCATCGTATATGACCTTCATGAATTTACCGGATATAATGGCATCACAAAAAAACTGACCACTGTCAACATGAACAGCAAAAAAGTTTTGGATTACAACATCAGTTTATTTTCACATTGGGTGGATCCCAATGGTGACGGGAACTTCAACGATGGTGTGGATGGATTCCGGCTCGATCACATGATGGACAATCTCGACAACAAAAACCGATGGTCACACCTTTTTCAAAACTTCTGGAGCCCACTGATTCAAAAAGTAAGATCAGTAAATCCAAAAATTATTTTTATCGCTGAACAAGCCAACTGGAGTTCGTTTGGAATAGATTATTTGAAAGAAGCAGGTGTGGACAGGGTATTTGCGTTCCGCATCGCTTTTGAAATCCGCAATCTGAACAAAAAAAAACTGGAGACAGTATGTGATTCCACTTTCAGATTTACGCCTACCGGCAAAAATCAGATTGTATTTATCGAGAATCATGATATGCCAAGATTTGCTTCTGTGGTCAATCACAATCCGGGAAAACTGAGAGTGGGCGCAGTGCTCAATCTTCTGCTCGGCGGAATTCCTTCTATTTACTATGGACAGGAATTGGGAATGTACGGCGGAGGAAAATCTATGGAATGGGGAATGACCGATGGAAATGAAATTCCTGAACGGGAAGCATTTGAATGGTACAAATCGGACACCGGAAAGGGAATGGCTTTCTGGTACAGGGACACGGGTCCATGGTGGACAAATTCAAATGACAAACCCAATGACGGCATTTCTCTTCAGGAAGAAAAAGCAGACCCGAATTCACTTTGGCGCTTTTATAGAAATCTCATTCTCTTCAGGGAAAGCCGTGAAACACTTCGCTCGGGAACTTATTATGGAATTAAAAATAACAACGATAGCGTATTCACTTTTCTCAGGATACTTAATGATAAAGCAGATTTAATCGCAGTTAATTTCTCTTCAAAATCAGCAAAAGCTGAGTTGGACATGCAATCTGTTTCTTATCAGAAAAAGATAAAAAAATTGTTTGGAAACGGAAATGTTTCTTCGGCTCGAAAGAACACCGGCGTTCAACTTCCGCCTTATGGTTTTGTAGTTTATGAATTGAAAAACTTTAAACACAATTAATCTTTTGAAAACATATCTCTTAAATAATCCGTTTGATATCAGTGAACATTTTCAGAGAATGGAAAATGAATTTTTCCTTCCCGGAAAAATTACAGAGTTCGATGAAGGAACCGGAAAAGGAAAAATTGAATGGCAATTTCACCGTTATAAACCCGACTGGTTTTTCAACAAAATAGACAAGCACCTGGAATTGCAGAATGACAAATCTGCGCCTCTCCAGGATTATGATGTGCATCCGCAATGTGATTTTGAAATATCATTCATTTCTCAAAAGACCATCCGGCTTCGAATGAAAACTTCTTCTGTTCATTATCCGGAAAAAGATTCTTTGATGTTGGTGAAACCGGTTAAGAAAGGAAAAACATGGAACACCCAATCAACTAAAAAGGAAGTTGTTTACCAAAATAAATCCGGCTCAGTAGTTTTCAACAAACAAATTTTATCAATTCAATTCTTAAACAAGAATCAGGAATTACTTACATCCACACAATCAACCCACGCTTTGAAAGCCATGCATTCCAAAGCAATGCCTTTCAGTTTCATAAAAAATTCCGATGATTACTCAAGGAATGTTGCTGCCTCATTTTCGCTTTCACCGGATGAAAAAATATTTGGTTGCGGTGAATCTTTTACAAGACTAAACAAGCGCGGACAGAAACTGGTTTTATTTACCACCGATACCCAAAGCACGGCATCCACGCAGATGTACAAACCCATTCCCTTTTTTATGAGCAGCAGAGGTTACGGCATGTTTGTACATACATCAGCGCCGCTGACATTTGATTTTGGACAAACACACGACAGCACTTCCACACTTTACAGCGGAGACGAAGAACTCGATTTGTTTTTCTTTTTTGGCACACCCAAAGAAATACTCTCAGAATACACGGCATTAACCGGAAGAAGTCCACTCCCGCCTCTCTGGTCATTCGGAATGTGGATGGGCACCATCAGTTTTAATTCCGAAAAACAGGTGAAAGAAGTAGCCATGGGTTTGAGAAAAAACAAATTTCCGTGCGACGTGATACACATCGATTCAGGATGGTTTGAAAAGGGAATCAATTGCGATTTTAAATTCAACAAAAAAACTTTTCCGCATCCGGAAGAGATGATGAAGTTTTTAAAAAATCATGGATTCAAAACTTCTCTTTGGCAGATTCCATATTTCACACCTCACAATCCGTTGTTTGATGAAATTGTAGAAAAACAACTTTACATCAAAAATGCAGCGGGACATATTCCCACTGAAGATGCTATCCTTGATTTTACCAATGAAAAAACCATCAGGTGGTATTCAGATAAACTGAAAAATCTGTTGCGAATGGGCGCATCGGTCATCAAAGCCGATTTTGGCGAGGCCACTCCATTACATGGTTTGTTTTGTTCAGGTGTCACAGGATTTTTCGAACACAATTTATATCCGTTGCGATACAACAAAATTGTAAGTGAAATCACAGCCAAAGAAACCGGTGAACAAATTATCTGGGCGCGAAGTGCGTGGGCAGGCAGCCAAAGATATCCTGTGCATTGGGGAGGAGATGCAGAAGTCTCTGATGCAGGAATGGCGGGCACTCTGAGAGGTGGTTTGTCATTTGGTTTAAGTGGGTTTTCTTTTTGGAGCCATGACATCGGAGGTTTCAGCGGAAGCCCTATAGAGGAATTGTACGGACGTTGGGCTTTCTTCGGATTGATGAGTTCACATAGCCGCATACACGGTTTTCCGCCTCGCGAACCCTGGAAGTATAGCAAGCCATTTCAAAAAAGTTTCAGAAAAATAGCTGAGCTGAAATATATGTTCATTCCTTACATCTTCACGCAATCTTATTTGAGTTGCAAGAACGGATGGCCACTGTTGAGGACATTATTTTTTAATTATCCCAATGATTCCACTTCCTGGTTTATTGAAGATGAGTACATGTTGGGAAATGATTTACTGGTCGCGCCGTTAATGGAAACCGGCAGGAAAGAAAGAAAAGTTTATTTGCCTGAAGGGAAATGGATCAACATTGAATCAAATAAAATTTATTCAGGAAGCCAATGGCATCAGATAAAGTCAGATGAACTGCAGGGAGTTTTGCTTCTGCGTTTTGGTGCCGCTATTCCATACACTCAAAAAATTTATTCAACTACCGAACTCAATTGGAGTAAAATACATTGGCTCATTTGTTCTGACGGTTCCGAGGAAGCCAACGGTTCACTCTTTTCTCCCGGGATGAAAAATGAAATCAATTTAAAATTTCACAAGGAGAAAAACCAATGGCAGCAGACATCACGGGTACAACAAAACAATACCTTAACGGATTTTAAAACTTTTAAATTTTAAATTTATTCACCACTAAAATCTTCAAACCATGTCAACAGAATCCCACTCGCTTCCCGATTTAAACAATACTATTCAGTTGCCGGAAGAAACAATTACAAACTTTCGAAAGAATGGACACACTTTAACCCGACACCTGCTTTCACCAGAAGAAGCAGCGCAATATCGCCAGGTAATTGTGGCAGCAGCCGATACCTACAATACGGAAAAAAGAAAACTTGCCGACCGCGATACCTATGGCAAGGCCTTTCTTCAGATTATGAATCTATGGCGCAACGATGTGCAGGTGCGAAAATTTGTTCTTGCAAAAAGGATGGCCAAAGTTGCTACCGATTTGCTCGGCGTAAAAAATGTTCGTCTTTATCACGATCAGGCTTTGTTCAAAGAAGCCGGCGGCGGGCATACGCCATGGCACCAGGATCAGTATTATTGGCCGATTGATACAACAAATACTGTTACAATGTGGATGCCGCTTGTGGACATCAATGTGGAGATGGGTATGCTGACTTTTGCATCGAAATCCCAGCACGACGGGCTTGTTTTCAACACCGAAATTTCGGATGAATCGGAAAGCGTTTTTACCAAATACGTTTCCGATAAGGGATATGAGATATCACGTGCCGAGGAAATGAAAGCCGGAGATGCAACGTGGCATTATGGATACACCATTCACAATGCACCGGGAAATAACTCAGAAACCCGCCGCGAGGTAATGACCATCATCTATCTTGCAGATGAAGCAAAAGTTACGGAACCAAAAAACAAGTGGCAGGTTGCCGACCGCGAAAAATGGCTGATGAATAAACCTGTTGGCAGTCTGATCGATTCTGAACTCAATCCTCAATTGTTATAACAATAATGGTTACACGTTCTTTAGCTGCTATCACAACGGGCAACGAAAAGTTTGTCATCGATGAAGTTTCAGTAGATGATCCCAAATCTGATGAAGTACTCGTGGCTATAAAAGCTGCAGGCCTCTGCCATACGGATTACGATTCTATGAGTTGGAAACAAAATCTCGTCATGGGCCATGAAGGAGCAGGGATTGTTATTAAGGCCGGAAAGAAAGTTAAGCATGTCAAAGAGGGCGATCATGTGATTTTGAATTGGGCCGTTCCGTGTGGTCATTGCTTTCAATGTGTATCGGGAAATGAACACCTGTGTGAAAACAATTCTTTTGTATTGGCCGGTAATCGTGGATTTGGCAAAGGTCATGCTCACCGCAACGGGACACTTTACAAAGGAAAACCCATCGCACGATCTTTCAATATTGGAACATTATCGGAATACACTTTGGTAAAAAGTGCAGCCGTCGTTTCCATTTCCAAAACCATTCCTTTCCCATCAGCTTCAATCGTGGGTTGTGGTGTGATGACCGGTTTTGGGTCAGTCATCAATGCAGCCAGGGTGCAACCTTCCAAATCAGTTGTCGTACTCGGTTGCGGGGGTGTAGGACTAAATGTTATTCAGGGCGCACGCATTGCAGGAGCCAATCCCATCATTGGCATTGATACAAGAGAAACAAGCCTGGCGATGGCTACGAAAATGGGAGCTACTCACACATTGCTCGCAAAAACAGGAGACAATGAACTGGCACATACGGTTGATGAGGTAAAATCATTGACGAATGGCAGAGGTGCAGATTACGCTTTCGAATGCACAGCCCGGCCAACGTTGGGGGAAGCTCCGTTGCGATTGATTCGTCACGGAGGAATGGGAATCCAGGTCAGCGGCATCGAACAGAAAATCACTTTCGACATGCAGTTATTTGAATGGGATAAAATTTATTTGAATCCATTGTATGGGAAGTGCCGTCCTCAAATAGATTTCTCTAAAATCATAGATTATTATGAGCACAAGAAATTATTTCTCGATGAACTTGTCACAAAAACTTATCCATTGACAAAACTGAACAAAGCCTTTGAGGATATGCTTTCCGGAAAAAATGCCAAAGGTGTTATCGTATTCAAATGAAAAAATTCAGAACCATAGAAATTTCCAATCCAAAATTCAGTCCGCAAGGATTGGAATTTATCACAGCTAAATCAGAAAATCTGAAAGGCCGCGGAGATATCATTGTCAGTAAATCTTTGACGGCACAAAAAGATATGCCTGTCATTATTTTCCTTCACGGAGTATATGGCAGCGCCTGGAGCTGGCCTCTTAGCGGAGGTGTGCATCAGACCATGAGAAAACTGGAAAAAGAGAAAAAGATTCCGGGTTTCATTTCCGTTTTTCCTTCGGATGGTTTGTGGGGTGATGGGTCTGGATATGTTCCCCATGACGGATATGATTTTGAAAAATGGATTGCCGAAGATATACCGGAACTGGTTTTGCAAAAAGTGAAAGGAGTAACAGCCTATTCAAACTTTTTTATCACCGGATTATCGATGGGTGGATTCGGGGCTTTCAAAATAGGCGCGAAATATCATCAGCGTTTCACTGCATTTTCAGGACATTCATCCATTACGCATCTTCAGCAGATGAAACTTTTTACAGAAGAACCTTTGAAACATTATCTGCAGAAAGACAAAAAAGAAAATGATGTCTTTGAAACTATAGCTGCCAATAAAAATTTTATTCGCTCTTTCAGATTTGATTGCGGCACAAATGACCCGCTCTATAAAGCCAATAAAAAATTACATGAACAACTATGCAAAGCAGGTATTGCCCATGTATTTAATGAATTTCCCGGCGGGCATGAATGGACTTATTGGGAGAAACATGTGAAGGATTCGATTTTGTTTTTTGCGAAGCATCTTCACTGATAAAACGCTGAATATTTTGCCCGATTAATCCCCATCGCCATAAACCTTCAGTGTTAATTTCTTTTTGGTTATTTTTAGGAGAATCAAAACTAAGGACATCATGAATCCTGCGGCGTTATCTTCTCTTCCCGGTGGCATGCAATACCAGCTCAAAATTTATTTTGAAGGAATGCAAAAGAAAAAACCGTCTTTGCCTGTGGGCTTTGAACAACTCGAAGTATTGGCGAAAGAAAAGATGCCGGCTGAAGCGTTTGATTACATCGCAGGAGGCGCCGGAGGCGAATCTACCATGCACAACAACCTTCAGGCATTTAATGAATGGCAAATAATTCCAAGGATGATGGGAGATGTTTCACACCGCAGTATGGGCATTGAACTTTTTGGTGTACAACTTCCCACTCCTGTTTTACTCGGACCTATCGGCGTACTTTCTATTGCGCATCCTGACGGAGAGGTGGCCGTAGCCAAAGCAGCCAAAGCTCTTCACATTCCGCAGGTCGTGAGCAATGTTTCATCTAAAACTATGGAAGAGATTGCTCAGGTACATGGCGGACATCCTCATTGGTTTCAGTTGTACTGGGGACGCAATAATGATTTCACCAAAAGCATTCTCAGCCGTGCTGAAAAGGCAGGGTATAACGCCATCGTTGTCACGCTCGATACCAGAATTTTTGCCTGGCGCGAAAGAGATATTCAAAATGCTTATCTGCCTTTTCTTTACAAGCTTGGACTTGCCAATTATTTTTCCGATCCCGTTTTTCAATCGCTGATTAAAGATTGTACCAGCGATCCGGTACAGGTGCTGATGCATTTTGCAAATTGCTTTTCCAATCCGTCGTCCACGTGGGAAGATCTTTCTGTCATCCGGGAAAGCACAAAATTGCCTGTCATAGTCAAAGGGATTCAACATCCTGACGATGCGAGGAAAGCCATTGATCACGGAGTTGATGGTATCATCGTTTCCAATCATGGCGGCCGTCAGTGTGATGGTGCTATCGGAGCACTCAATGTCCTTGATGAAATTGCTGAAGCTGTCGGAACAAAAACAACCATTTTATTTGACAGTGGAATTCGGCGTGGCGCAGATATTTTCAAAGCCATGTCGTTGGGTGCAAAAGCTGTGCTTGTGGCAAGGCCTTACGCTTATGGATTGGCGCTGGGAGGAGAACAGGGTGTGTGGGAAGTATTGTCCAATTTATTGGCTGATACCGAACTTACTTTAGGATTGGCAGGTTGCAATTCGTGGAAAGAGGCCGGGAAAGAAAGATTAAAAAAAGTGGGTAAGTGATCGTGAAATGATAGTAACATTTTTCTGCTTTTTAAGACAATTGAGAAAGGAGGTCTAACGAAAAATGTGGGAGATTGCGAGAAACCCGTACGAAAAATGTGATTGGAATCACAAATACCTTATGAAAAAAGCATTTAAAAAACCAACCGGAACGCCTGGACATACAATACAAATCCTATCCAAAAATCCATATAAAATCAATTTTACTTCTCCGCCAACTCCGGCGATATCAAATACGCACCTATTTCTGAAATTTCTGTATCGCCCTTTTGTCGAATTATTTTCAGTGAAATATTTTCTGCTTCTGTTTCCGGGAATGTCAGAATCCTCTCATGCCCAATGGTCGTACCCTCAATTACTCTTTCGAACTGTTTCTCCTTCCCGGAAATCAGGATTTTAAACTTTACACAATTCTGGCCGTTGGCTAAATTCTCTTTTAGAATAATACAATTGATGTTTTGGGGAGTTGCAAAATGAATACTCAGCGATTGTGAAGATGGCCGGGCTATTGACGAAGCCGTTAAACTATTTCCATCGTTTATTTTTTTATCAACAATTTTTTTTCTTCCCGAAACAAAATAGCCGGTTCCCGCTTTTGAAATATTGTTACGAAAACTTTCATCTCTCAATTTCCTAAATCTCATTAATGCTGCTGAATCGAAGGAAGAAATTAATCCATCGGTATCCGGTGGCACATTCAAAAGGAGATTGGCTCCGCGCCCGACACTATTCAGATAAATTTCAAAAAGTTGATCCGGTGTCTTTACCAGTGAATCTTCTCTTTTGTGATAGAACCATCCGGGACGAATACTCACATCACATTCAGCAGGGATCCAGTGTTTGCCATAAATATTTCCGGTATTCAATGTATCAGCAGGCGGCGCACCGGCACCCGGAGTGAATCCTGCTGTATTCAACGTATTCCAATTGGTAGTCCCGATAAAACCTTTTTCATTTCCACACCAGCGGGCATCAGGACCGACATCAGAAAAAATAACCGTATTCGGAGAAAGCTTTCTGACCACACGTTCATATCGCGCAAAATCATAAACCTGTTTTTCCCCGTTGGGACCTTCACCGTTTGCACCATCCCACCACAATTCCCAGACAGGTCCATAATTTTCAAAAATTTCTTTCAACATTCCCACAAATACGTCATTGTATTCAGAAGTTCCATAAGCAGGATGATTTCGATCCCAGGGCGACAGATAAACACCGAATTTCAATCCGTATTTTTTGCAGGCTCCGGATAATTCTTTCAGTACATCTCCTTTACCGTTTCTCCATTTACTTTCTTTAACCGTATGCTTGGAAAATTTACTTGGCCACAGACAAAACCCGTCGTGATGTTTGGCGGTGATAATAATTCCAACTGCTCCCGCAGCTTTTGCAATACGGCACCATTGGTCGCAATCGAGATGTTCCGGATTAAAAACATCCGCATTCTCAGTACCCTTTCCCCATTCCAATCCGGTAAAAGTATTTGGACCAAAATGGGCAAACAGATAAAAATCATCATTCTGCCAGACCAGTTGATTGGCCGTAGGTTTGGGGTTCACATAACCCGCAGGTTGAGAAAATCCATAATCACAAAGAAAAAGAATTGCAAAAAATAAAATGCTTTTTTTCAAAATATGTCAATTTGATTTCAAAGTAAATAAAACTTATTTTGAATGTTCATGAAAATATCCTGTTTGACATTCTTTAGGAGGATTCATACCCACCAGTATTTATTCATCAGTATTTTTTTTGGATTCGAAATTGTGCATGGGCTTGCTATTGACAGAAAAACAGGTAAATTTTAAAATTGGGAAATCCGTTATGGGTATGTGAATAGTGATCATCCTTTCAGGTAACAAAATAAAATTCAGCCTTTCTTTTAAAAGTCATCCTACATTTACACAATAAAAATCAACGCCATTATTCTTTATGGGAATCGGTGAGGTAAAGGAAAATCATTCAATGAAAAAACCGGGAAACCGTTTTTCTTTATTTTTTGCAGTATTGGGTCTTTACCTTTTACTTTCATTCCTTGTAAGAATATCATTTCTCATCTGGTCGTTCCACGACCTTGTTTTCGCTCCCGGCCACATTATCCGCGCTTTCATTATGGGATTTCTTTTCGACTTAACGGCGGGCCTTTGCTTTCTCGGCCTTTATGCTTTGTACCTGTTACTCTTCCCAAAATGGTGGATTGGCTCCATACTCGATAAAGCATTCACCTATTTTTATTTCGCCATTGTTCTTTTTATAATTTATTTCAGCCTGATTGCGGAATATCCATTCTGGAATGAGTTTGGAGTAAGGTTCAACTTCATCGCTGTCGACTATCTGATTTACACCGAGGAAGTGGTATCCAATATCAATCAGTCTTATCCAATGCCTCTCATTTTTGCGGTTTTGTTTTTATTAATAGCAGGCACTTTCTTTTTCCTTTCTAAATTCAGGATTTTCAGGCAGGCATTCTCAAGTAAAATGAAAATCGGAAAAAGGGCATTTTATTCAGTTCCCGCTCTGTTGATTACCTTCCTTCTATTATTTTTCCTGAAAAATGAACAAGCCAATTTCAGTAATAATCTTGTAACTAATGAATTAGGTAAAAACGGGACATTCTCTTTCTTCGCTGCTTTCCGGTCAAACGAATTAAACTACAATCAATTTTACCCCAAAATCAATGACAGGGAAGCGTATTCCGTTTTGAAAAATAATCTTTTACAAAACAATCAAACCTACGTTTCCAATCAATGGGACAATATTTTGAGAAATACAAAAGGAGGAAATGAAATACGCCCCAACATCATTCTGGTCACGATTGAAAGTTTCAGCGCTGATTTTTTAAAAGCATTTGGCAATACAAAAAACCTGACTCCTTTTTATGACAGCATAGCCAATCAAAGTATATTTTTCACTGACCTCTATGCTACCGGAACCCGCACCATCCGCGGGATGGAAGCACTTACACTATCTGTACCGCCCACTCCCGGAAACAGCATTGTCAGAAGGCCAAACAACCATCATCTCTATTCTATTGCAACCATTTTAAAGCAAAAGGGTTACCAGATGGATTTCATTTACGGAGGCGACGGATATTTTGACAACATGAATAATTTTTTCAGCGGACAGGGTTTTGATATCGTTGACAGAAACAGAAGAAACATTTTATCCGACAATCTGGAAACCCATCGTTATAATATTCCTGATAAAGATGTCACTTTTGAAAATGCATGGGGCGTTTGCGATGAAGACCTTTACACACAATCCCTCAAATACGCCGATATTTCGTCTAAAAAAGGAAAGCCCTTCTTTCAGTTTTTAATGACCACATCTAACCACAGGCCATTTACCTTTCCGGCAGGGAAAATTGAGCAGAAAGAAGGCACCAGGGATGCCGCCGTCAGATACACTGATTATGCCCTTCAAAACTTTATTGAGCAGGTCAAAACAAAACCCTGGTTTGATAATACGGTTTTCATTGTAGTGGCTGACCATTGCGCAGGAAGTGCCGGCGTATGGGAAATCAATATCGATCAGCATCATATCCCGGCAATTATTTTCAATCTTCATCAGCCTCCCCAAAGGATCGACAGGCTCACTTCACAAATTGACCTGATGCCAACTCTTTTTGGTTATCTCAATTGGAATTATCAATCTGAATTTTATGGCAAGGATATCAACCAGACCAAACCCGGAGATGAAAGAGCTTTTGTAGGCAATTACAGAACACTCGGATTACTTAAAGAAAACATATTCACCCAGGTGGATGATCGCAGGGAAGTAAAGCAGTTCAACGTAGGGCCCGATGGCAAAACCACCGGACTGGCCGGAGAACCTAATAAAGAATTGTCCACCGAAACCATCTCATATTATCAAACCGCCAGCGAAAGATTTAAAGAAGGGAAGATGAAAGAACGGCATTAATCAATTTCTGAAAATCAACATTCATATTCCAAACAACATTTCGGATAATCCAAAAAAAAAATCAAACCATGTCCAGACAATTCCCTGTGTTACTGGCCCTGCCCATCGCTGTGTTCTTTAATTTTCAAACAGCATTCGCTCAGGATAATTTAAATCCTGCATCTCAGAATGACAGCCTTCTTTTGGTCCAGAAAAAAAATTCTTATAAGCTGACCGTCACAAAACTGATAATCCCCGGAGCCTTCATCACATACGGATTTGCCAGTCTGAAAGTTCCATCATTAAAACAACTCAATACCTCAACCAGGAACGAAATATTGGAAGATAATTTCAAACATGTTATGTGGGATAATTACACCCAATATGCTCCTGCAGTTTTAGCTTACGGATTCAATGCCGTCGGAATAAAAGCAAAACATAATTTTAAGGACATGACCATTGTCTATCTCACTTCTCAAATAATTACTGCAGCCATTACCGAACCTCTTAAACGTATTATCAAAGAAAAAAGGCCTGATAATTCCAACAATCTTTCATTCCCTTCCGGACATTCAGCTACCGCCTTTTCATCGGCACAATTTTTATTTCTCGAATACAAGGACTCCAATTTATGGCTCAGCCTGATGGGTTATCCAATCGCTCTTTACACAGCTTACTACAGGGTTATAAATGATAAACACTGGGTCGGAGATGTTGTTGCAGGGGCCGGAGTGGGCATTCTTTCCACGCAACTTGCATGGTCGCTTTATCCTAAATTACATTCCTTATTCAGAAGAAAAAATAAAAAAAGTACTACAATTATTTTGCCCATGTACCAGAATAAAAGTGTAGGAATCCAAATTGCGAAAACTTTTTGAAATACCGAAATACATCATCGTGTAAAATATGTTTTGGGATGAGCAACCGGTATAGCACCGCGGAAAATTCTTATGATGTAGCCTGTTTCCCAATTTTTACACACTTTTTAATCTCAAGGATGCGGAATCAATTCGTAATTTTGCAGCCTTAAAAAAGTGAAAAAATATGTTTGAATCCTTAAGCGACAAACTGGAGGGAGCCTTCAAAAATCTGAAAGGCCAGGGAAGAATTACTGAATTGAACATTGCAAGTACAGTGAAGGAAATCCGACGTGCATTGGTGGATGCAGATGTGAACTACAAAATCGCAAAGGAGTTTACAGATATTGTCAAAGAAAAAGCACTCGGGGAAAAGGTATTGAATGCCGTAAGCCCCGGACAGCAGATGGTCAAGATTGTGAAGGATGAGCTTGCCCAATTGATGGGAGGCGAAGAATCCACTTTCAACATCACTGGTAATCCGGCAGTCATCCTTATCGCGGGCCTTCAGGGTAGTGGTAAAACCACTTTCAGCGCCAAGCTGGCCAACTATCTGAAAACCAAAAAAGGCAAGAGCCCCATGCTGGTGGCAGGCGACGTTTATCGTCCGGCAGCCATTGAACAATTAAAAGTTTTGGGTGAACAAATCGATGTGGAAGTTTACAGCGAACCGGAAAATAAAAATCCGGTTGAGATAGCTCAGCACGCCATTGAACAATCCAGATCAAAAAATAAAAACGTCATCATCATAGATACAGCCGGGCGCCTTGCCATAGATGAAGTGATGATGACAGAAGTCTCCAACATTAAGGATGCTGTCAACCCCAATGAAATTCTTTTTGTCGTAGATAGCATGACAGGTCAGGATGCGGTGAATACGGCTGCTGCGTTCAATGAGAAACTGGATTATACCGGTGTGGTATTGACAAAGTTGGACGGCGATACCCGCGGTGGAGCTGCCATCTCTATCAAATACACGGTGCACAAACCTATCAAGTTTGTCAGCAGCGGCGAAAAAATGGATACGCTCGACGTGTTTTATCCTGAAAGAATGGCCCAGCGTATTCTTGGTATGGGCGACATCGTCAGTCTGGTGGAAAAAGCACAGGAACAATTTGATGAAAAGGAAGCTGCGCGGTTAGAGAAAAAAATCAGAAAGAATCAATTTGATTTTGAAGATTTCAAAACCCAGCTTCAGCAAATCAAGAAAATGGGAAATCTCAAAGATCTGATGGGAATGATTCCCGGAGTCGGAAAACAAATACGGGATGTGGACATCAATGATGATTCGTTCAAAGGAATAGAAGCAATGATCAATTCAATGACACCTGAAGAGAGAAGGAACCCCGATATTCTTGATCCGCGCAGGAAAGAGAGAATTGCAAAAGGAAGTGGCAAAGAACTTCAGGAGCTCAATCAGTTTTTAAAACAGTTTGAGCAAATGAAGGGCATGATGAAGATGATGAACAAAATGCCGGCAGGCAGAATGATGCCGGGGATGAGAAGGAGATGATTTTAATTTTCTTGTCACTATTTTTTCAAAAATTTTTTACTTCAATTAATAACGATGACTTTAGTTACCGTTAGAGATTGACTGGAGACATGAGGTTTCAGGCACTCACCGGATCTGTAGAGAATTTTCTAATCCAAAATTTACAACTTCAAAGGCAAATAAAAATTATTGAATCCATTCGTGAATTCGTGGCTTCTTTCCTAAAATGGAATAAACTAATACCAGAAATAAAAAAATCACCTGGTGAAATAATTGCGGTTTCAACCCCTGAGAAAGGACAAATTTTTGACCGAATAATAACCGGGCTGCCAATGCACGAATATGATTTTTCCATTCGTGAATTCGTGGCCTGTTCAATTTTAGTCTAAAACCATTTCCTTCAGGTTGTGATTTTCCTTCCTCTTAAAAAAACTATTATTCTCATCCCTCAGCAGATGATTAAACAGCAATGGAAAAATGATCATACAAAATCCAATAAACAACCCGCATCCGGATATATAAAAAGAAATAAACCATGGTTTCAGGCTCATCATCATCACGCCAAACGGCACATCCGGCTGATGAAACATCCAATGAGATTTGATAAATCCGGCCACAATCAGGGATATCCAGAAAAAAACCAAGAAGATATTTATAACCCAGAAACCAATGTCAATCCATTTGCTCTTAAAAAAATTACCGTTTTTCTTTTTTCCTAAAATATAGCAGGCAAAGGCTATCAGTAAAAAACTATTAATCCCGATAGTAGCTCCCATCGTATGTGCAACAATAACATGTGTCCCGTGCATATAAATATTCAATGCGGGAATGGACATGCAAACCGCAAGTCCGAGCGTTAGAAAAACCCATACATCGGCAGCCAGCAAAAAACGGTAGGGACGAATATGAAAATATTTTTGAGCGGTTGTCACAGAAGATCTCCACAAATAAATAATCCTGCCGAAAAGAAAAAGTTCTGTCATGCTGACAAGATATCCGATGTCTTTTATATATGGAGAAGTGGGTAAGGTGTAAATATGATGCCCCCAGTTAAACATCAGATTGAAAAGGCTTAGAAAGTAAAGTACAAATGCAAGATTACTGTAACTATATTTTTTACTTCCCGAAATTGCATCCATTAAAAAAATGGAACTGCCGTAGATCAATAAATTCCATGAACCCACCATTGAGCCGTAGGATTTCCATTGAATCGTCATGTCTTTTACCAGATTATCATTGATCGCCGGAATGAGCCACAGGTTTGACTCAACGTAGGTAAACAGAAAAAATAAAATTCCGGTAAACCACATCCAGATATAGACCGGCTGATTTTTGAGTGTCCCGAGATTTGAAAGAAAATTGACTATAAAAACGATCCATCCGATTGCAATGGGAATAGCCAATAACGGATGAAACTCCCAATATTCCCTTCCGCTGAAAATGCCAAAACAATAAGAAACAAGTGCACCGCCAAATGAAAGGGTAAAAATGTAAAACTGGACTTTTATCCAAAACTGATTTTTTAGTTTGCGCCTTTTATGTTGACGGAAAAAAGAAATGACTGATCCCATCGCGCCCAGGATAATCCAAAAGACAGCCGAAGACACATGAAGCGGTCTCAACTTTTCAAATGAAAAAGTATCCCGTCCAAATCCGGGAATGATATATTGCAACGCCGCCAATAAACCAAAGGAAAGCGCGCTCAGCAAAAACAACAGCGCCATCTTTATGAAAGCAACAGAATAATTGATTTTATGGTTGGGATATTGTTCCATCTAAATGTTGCGTAAAGGATTTTGGATCGGCAGTGCCGGTTGTGTTGGTGTATTTAAAAAATGCAACAAGTGCATCTTTATCTTTTGATGACAAATGGAAATCGGGCATCACAGGAGTGCCTGCCTGCAAAATAGCACGTATATAAATTTCAGGCCTGCGTGAATAAACATTGGTTAAATCCGGCCCCAAATGACCTCCCAATCCGTATAGCTGATGACATGCCGAACAGTTTTTTTGCTGCCAGATCATTTTTCCTTTTTCAGCCAAAGTATTTGCCGGCTTGCTTTTGGCGGGTACTTCAGAATATAACCAAAAAGTGTATGACAGAAATACTGCACACAAAATCACGAAAGTGAATACTTTTATTTTGAACGGTTCTATAGGAGCCATAAAGCGGGATAAAATTATCCTTTTTTGTGGATTGACACGCAAATGCAATGATAATCTTCATCATCTTTTAATATGATCTTAAAAAAAATGGAAGTCAAGTAAAGATTACCAATGAATCAGAGGCGATTAAAAATTAAAATGATTTTTCATCTTTTCCTCAAATACCCTTCTGCGAAATTAGAAAAAAGGATTTTACAACGAAACTTTCGAATTATCACGAATGAAGGATTTAATTTTATTCGTGAATTCGTTGCCCGGCTCTTTAACCCAAATTTTTGCAGTTGACTTTAAAACATTCGAAGCAAGTAAGAGTAAATTTCTTCCGGACAATGGTTGATAACCCGAAAAACTTTTGCAGGCCAATACATTCACAATTATGATGAAACAACACAGATTTATGCCTGATATTACTTCTTACTTTTTTTAAGACTGATTATAAACCTTGATAACAGGCTCACGGATAATTTTAGCTTCATCTGAGGAATAGAATGCAATGACCTCTGCAATCCTATCCGGAGAAGCCCATTTGTTGAAATCAGCATCCGGCATATCCCGCCTGTTCGCCGGCGTATCTATCATAGAAGGCACAACCATTGAAATTACTACATCATCTTTGGCATCTGCATTCAACACTTCGGAAAGTGTAAATAACATAGATTTTGAAATTGTATAAGCCAGCGCATGTGTCCCCCTGGAAGGGACCAAACCTTGCCGGCTGCCTGTCAGAAAAATTCGGCCTCGTCCCTGTTTCTTCATTTGCAAATAGACAGGTCGAACAAGATGATAGGCTGTTTTAAAATTTAAATCGATCTGTTTTTGTAAATCCGCTGCAGTGGCTTTTTCAATTGTATTCATGGCAAATCCACCGGCAGTGCAAACAAGCACATCTATTTCCTTTTGCTCTGCCGCAATTTCTTTAACAAGAGATTCAACGGCATTTTCATCGAGCAGGTCAACTTCAAAATCCTTTTCATTTTCTTTTAAAGGTTCTTTGGTTCTGTCAGGCGAATGGTGATAAAGCCCATTTACAAAATAGCCTTTGCTTAAAAACTTATTTTTTATACCACTTCCCAATGCACCTCCTGCACCGGATATAATAGCTGTTTTCATTTGTAATATTTCCTGCAAAATAAATATTTTGGCAAGACAAAATTTAAGAGAAAACAAATTGCATTTTGAAATGGTGCTTTTCGAGGTGTTCAATTCCTCATCTCGAAAGCCCACGATAACCCTATTCGCCATCGATTTTTAAATGTGGTACATAATATGATAATACCTGTTTATGCAAAATGAGAAGCAAATCTGGACCATTGGTCATTCAACACGCTCATTGGAAGAATTGATAGAAATATTGAATTCTTTTCAAATTGAATTGTTGGCGGATGTTAGGAGTTATCCGGGTTCGAGAAAATTTCCATGGTTTAATAAAGACAATCTTCAAAATGAGATACCGTCTCACGGTATTGAATACACGCACATTGCAAAGCTTGGCGGGAGAAGAAAATTTTCGAAAGATTCCAAAAATATAGCCTGGCGGCATCCGGCATTCAGAGCGTACGCCGATTATATGGAAACGGAAGATTTCGCAGAAGGGATCAAAGAACTCATCGCCCTTGCATCCGCTAAAAGAGTGGTTTATATGTGTTCTGAAGCCGTATGGTGGCGCTGCCATCGTTCGCTTATCAGTGATTATCTGAAAGTTCGCGGATGGAAGGTTAACCATATTATGGGAAAAGACCTGTCCAAAGAACATCCATATACGAGAGCTGCCACAATTCAGGAGGGGAAGGTGAGATATGATATAGTAAAGCCGGAATGATAGAGATTTTGATAGCAAAAAAAATTGCAATGGATAAATAAGTCAGTTCGAATCTGTGATTGGTCACTTTCTTTTTTGAACTATTCAACAACATTCATTTCTCGAAAGGAATTATCAGGATAAAGTGAAACAACAATTATTTTACTCTCTTCCTTCTCAAATTAAAAAAGAGTGATAAAGCCAGCGCTGTAAAATAACAGATGACTGTAACGGTATCGACCAGTCTATCGCCAAATGAAATCCCCGTAATTCTTTGCACAAGATATTTTACATAAGAATTGGGCAGGTCGTAAATTCCAAGATGATTCAGCACCTCCCAATGCCATTGGGTAAACGGGCAAAAACCTATTCCATAAAAAATTCCAAGAATAAACCATGAACCACCGGTAAGAAGAAGCAGAATCAGATTGGCCAGCCGGGTTTTCTTCCAAATCCAGCCGAAAAGATTGAAAACAATAATCAATGAATGAAAGATTACAAAAAAAATGTCCAGAAAATGATACCAGAACATGGTGTTGAAATTTTTTTCTGTTAACTGACCAAAAACTTCCTCCCAGATTATTCAGCAAAAAGCATTCTTGAAATCTTTTATGAAGAACATAAAAATTTCATTCAGAAAAAAAATAAAAAAAGTAAACCTGACCTACTAAGGCTTGTTATTAAAACTCAAAACAGTTTGTACCCAATCCTGAGATATTTTTTCTGACATGCCATTCCCTGTACCATCAATTTCAAAAAGATTGGTTTCTTCGGTCCGGGGAGCCACCACAATTTGAACATCTCCACAATCCCGTGCGAAAAGAGATTCTACAATCTCAGGTGAGTTATTTGTTTTTGACAGATGAGATAAAATCAGATGGCTCATGTAACCGGGCCGGTGTTCCCTAAATAATTTGAGAGCCTGATCATTGCTGAGATGCCCCAATCCGCCGGCGATGCGCCTTTTAAGATAAAATGGATATGGGCCATCTTTCAACATTTCCTCATCATAATTTGCTTCCAGAAAAGCAGCATGGCATTTGGAAAACCATTTCACGACATTATCTCCACAGCGGCCAATATCGGTGATTACTCCAACATAGATTCCGTTTTCTTCCACACAAAAACTGTAGGGATCAATGGCATCATGAATTTTGGAAAACACAGAAATATTCATATTCCCCACTGCAATTGTATCTCCGTTTGAGAAATGATTGATCTCCGTCAGGTCATCTTCCACCCCACAAAATTGAAAGGTTTTTTCTGAAACATAAAGAGGAATCCGCTGCCTTTTCAAAAGAGAACCCAATCCGGAAATATGATCAGAGTGTTCGTGAGAAATAAAAACTGCCTTCACCAGCGACAGATCCAATCCAAGATGTTTCATCCTCTTTTCCATTGCACGGCAGGAGATACCCACATCTACAAGGATGGCTTCATTTTTGTTGCCTATATAGTAACAATTGCCATTACTGCCGGAATTGAGGGAAGCGATAAACAGGGACATGGGTACAAATGTAAATAATGGAATTGCAAAAAAGCAAGCAGTTTTGTACACAAAATATTTCTCACTTATATAAAAGAAATAAGGCTCATGAAAATGTCTGTTTTTCACATTATTCCGGTTACTTTAGCATTAATGGCCATTTCGTGCCGGGGCAACACACAAACAAAAACAGAAAAATCAAATGATATGACTCATACTTTCGACGCACTGAAGGATAGCCTTCAGGGAAAAAACATCAAAGAAGTAAAAACATCTTTTACGCTCAACGGGAAGGAACACGATGCCTATATTTCATATAATGGAAGCCAGTTGGGAAAAAGACCCGGAATTATTGTGGTACCAGAATGGTGGGGACTAAATAATTATATCCGCGAAAGGGGAAAAATGTTTGCCAACCTTGGATACGTGGCAATGTCTATCGATCCATTTGGAAATGGAACCATAGCAAATAATCCGCAGGAAGCCACTGCAGCTACCAAACCTTATTATGAAAATCCGGCTTTGTGCAAAGAATTGGTGGATAAGGCGATTGAAAAATTGAAAACAAACGATCTTGTGGACACTTCTGATCTGGCGCTTACAGGTTATTGTTTCGGCGGATTTACCGCCATCAACGCGGGCATTCTCGGAGCTCCGGTAAGAGCCGTAGCTGTTTTTCATCCGAGCCTCGGCGTAGCCCAACCTCAACCGGGTATCAAAGCAAAATTTCTGATTTGCAGTGGCAGCGCAGACGAATTCGAAAAGAACAATGTTCAGCCATTTGAACAAAAGATGAATGCTGCCAAAATCGATTATCAATTCAATAGCTATCCAGATGCCAAACACGGTTACACCAACCCGGGCGCAACAGCGAATGGAGAAAAATTTAAAATCCCAATTGGTTACAATGCAGAAGCAGATGGCGCTTCATGGCAGGATATGAGATCATTTTTTCAACGTGTTCTTGCAAATTAAACAGCCATGATCATTTATTTTTAATGATAGTGACATTCGTAAAAAACTGAATGGAACGGCCTGGCTCTGGAAATTATTTTTTATTTTTAGAAAAACCACTGCCATGTCAAAATATTTTAAATCAGCAATTCCTTTTTTGATGACCAGTTTCTTTTTCGCTTGCAATACTGATAATTCCTCCAAAAAGAATAATCAAACAGATAATAATGTGAACTCATTTGTGGGAGCCAACTACGACAGCTCTTTCAAAGTGGATGCGCAATCCTTTGCAGATATTCAGATTCTGCGTTTTCAGGTTCCGGGATTTGACCAACTCAGTCTCCAACAAAAAAAACTGGCATATTATCTTTCGGAAGCTGCCCTGGCCGGACGCGATATTTTTTATGACCAGATGAGCAAATACAATCTCATGCTTCGCGAAACGCTGGAGAATATGTATGGTACTTTTCGTGGAGATAAAACCACAGATGATTGGAAAAAATTTCAGGTTTATTGCGGAAGATTTTGGTTCAGTTATGGATTCCATCACCATTACAGCAATGAAAAATTTTTCCCGGAATGCCCTGCAGATTACTTCATCAGCGTAGCAAAAGCGAGTGATACCACCCAATTTCCATTGGAGAAAAAAGAAACACTGGATGCATTTTTGAAAAAAACGGTAAACATAATTTACAATCCCGCGGTAGAACCCAAATTGGTGGATTTAAGTCCCGATGTGGACGTGGTTAAAGCATCCTCAGTCAACTTTTATGAAAATGTGACGCAAAAAGAAGTGGAAGATTTTTATGCCAAATTCAATTCTGTAGGAGATGTGCCCATGTGGGGATTGAACAGTAAAATAGTTAAGGAAAATGAACACATTTTTGAAAAACCATGGAAGGTCAATGGTATGTATTCGAAAGCAATCAGCAAAATTGTGTACTGGCTAAAACAGGCGGCTGATGTTTCAGAAAACAAAACCCAGAAAGATGCACTCAATCTTTTAATTCAATTTTACAATACCGGCGACCTCGCTATCTTCGATCAGTACAGCATTGCCTGGGTAAAAGATACTACCAGCCGGATGGATGTGGTAAACGGATTCATCGAAGTGTATGATGACCCGTTAGGAAAAAAAGCAAGCTTTGAAAGTGTGGTGAGCATGAAAGATCTGGAAGCATCCAGGCTTATCAATACGATAGCTGCGAATGCCCAGTGGTTTGAAGACAACTCGCCGCTGATGCCCCAGCACAAAAAGAAAAATGTAAAAGGAATTATTGCCAAAGCGATTACTGTCATTCAGGAAAGCGGAGCTACTTCACCCTCTACTCCCATCGGAATCAACCTGCCCAACAATGAATGGATCAGAAAAGAACACGGTTCCAAATCTGTTTCATTGAGCAACATTATTCATTCTTACAATGTCAACAGCGCAGGAAGCGGGATGGTGGATGAATTTGCATTGAACGATGAGGTAAAAGACAGAATTAAAAAATGGGGCAATCTCGCATCTGATTTGCATACTGATATGCACGAAGTTATCGGGCATGCCAGCGGGCAAATCAATCCAGGCGTGGCTACTCCCGATAAAACTTTGAAAAATTATGCATCGGCATTGGAAGAGGCACGCGCCGATTTGGTGGCTCTTTATTACATCATGGATCCCAAACTGATTCAAATCGGCGTCATGACTACGCTTGATGTGGGCAAAGCCGAGTACGACAGTTACATGATGAATGGGCTGATGACACAACTGACTCGCCTGAAGCCGGGAGAAAACCTGGAAGAGGCACACATGCGCAACCGGCAGCTCATTGCGATGTGGGCGTATGAACATGGAAAAACGAAAAATGTAGTTGAACTGGTGAAGAGAAACGGCAAAACCTACGTTCAGATTAATGACTATGATAAACTGAGAAACCTGTTTGGACAATTGCTTCGCGAAATCCAGCGTGTCAAATCAGAAGGAGATTTCAATGCGGGAAGGGATTTGATTGAAAATTTCGGAGTACGGGTTGATCCCGTTTTACACGAAGAAGTCTTGCAGCGATTTGCAAAACTGAATATCAAACCTTACAAAGGTTTTATCCAGCCAAGACTGGTTCCGGTAATGAATGGAAATGAAATCGTGGATATAAAAATTGAATATCCGGACAATTTTTACGATCAGATGATGGAGTATGGCAGAAAATATGCTTTACTCCCCATCCATAATTAGCCGGCCTGCTTCGGATTATTTTTTATAGGTTTACACCAGACTAATTCCCATCACCAGTGAGAAAAAAGAATTTCATTTTCCTGCTTTCGGGTATTTTATCAACCGTAAGCATTACGCTATCGGCCCAAACTTATCATGAATCCATTTTCAAAGACCCGCAACGCATTGAAAAAATCAAAACTACATTTCCGGCTTTGGATTCCATGTTCAGTAAATATGCAACAGATAAGCATTTTCCATCCATCAGCTACGGATTGGTTGCAGATGGAAAATTGATTCATAGTTTTTTCAAAGGAGATATCAACCTGGAAAAAAATTTGAATGCCAGTGATCTTTCGGATTATCACATCGCTTCCATGACCAAGAGTATAACAGCTATGGCTATCCTGAAATTGAGAGATGAAGGAAAACTATCCCTGGATGATCCCATTTCAAAATATATTCCGCAAGCCAAAAATATGAAAGGCCTTACTGCCGATGCCCCGGCAATCACCATACGGCATCTGCTGACACACAACGCAGGATTTCCGGAAGATAATCCGTGGGGCGACCGGCAATTGGGAAGGAGTGACCAATGGCTCGAAGATTTATATAAAAACGGAATCGGCTTTTCAACAACCACCGGCACTGCGTATGAATACAGCAATCTTGGGTTTGGCACACTTGGACTCATCATTAACAATATCACCGGAAAAACTTGTCAGGAATACATAACCGAAAACATTCTTCGTCCACTTGGAATGAATCATACCTATTGGGATTTTGACGATGTACCATCCAATCAGTTGGCAATCGGATACAGGTATATTGATGGCAGGTTTACAGCCCAACCACTTCTTCACAGTGGCGTATTCGGCGCTATGGGAGGATTGATCACAACCATCGCTGACTTTTCAAAATATATGGCATTTCACCTCTCAGCCTGGCCTCCAAACAATGCAAAGGAAACCGGCCCGGTCAAAAGAAGCTCGGTGCGCGAAATGCAGCATGGATGGAACTTTGCTCAGCTATGGAAAAACGAAACAGATTCAAAAGGCAATCCCTGTTTTATTATGGATTCGTATTGCTACGGCTTGCACGAATACCTCGATTGCAACGGTTTGAGAATTATTACACACAGCGGAGGTTTGCCGGGATTTGGAAGCCAGTGGAGAATTTTGCCCGACTACGGTATTGGAATTGTCGTATTTGCCAACCTGACCTATGCTTCTATGGGAGCAATACTTACCGGCGCTGTCGATTCTCTTTTGAATTGGGCAGAATTGCAACCACGTGTTTTGCCGGCGTCAGATATCCTGACAAAAAGAAGAGACCAACTGGTAAAACTTTTACCATCCTGGAAAGATGCTCGGAAATCCGGAATTTTTGCAGACAATTTTTTCCTGGATTATTTTCCTGACAAATTACAGAAGCAATCAGAAGATGCTTTTGCAAAAGTGGGTAAAATAAATTCCGTTTCCGAAGTGAATGCAGCAAATCAATTGAGAGGAACATTCACCATGCATGGAGAAAAAGGCGACATCGCAATCTGGTTTTCCATGTCGCCTGAAACTGATCCAAAAATTCAGGCATTCAGAATGACATTACATTCCAAATGACAGAACGATAGATTTAGTTCACAGCTCCCTTCAGGTAAACCGTAAATCCATTGATCACCTGCGAGGCAGCCTGTATTTGTTCCTGAGCCTGGCTCCATTCATTCTGTTCGATAGATTCCCTGATGCCCGGCATTGTCTTTACACCATAACCTGTGTACATTCCGGGGGCATACATCACATGCTTGTACCAGGGGCGCAGTGGCAATCCATTGCCAAGTAAATGCTGTTCGGCATGAGACAAAATATTGTTGAGCGACTGGTTTGCTTTCCCTTTGGCAATGTCCTTATTGTACTTTATCGTCAACGTATCCGTAACCTCTTTTAATTGTTGCAACGCATTATCCAAAGGAGAGAAATCGAGATAAGGCACTGGCGCATTCATTCCGGGATAATTAAAATGGTTTTTCGGGTCATTTGCAAGTTGAAAAATATTCTTTGAAACCATTTTGTTCTGAACTGCATCTGAGGCCCGTTTGTTTGTAATCAAACTTTTTAACTGGTTATTGTATTCCTCAACCGTTTTGGTAAGATGAGAATAGCGGAATGGTAAAATATCCGATTCCGACATTCTCAAAACAGCTCTCCCTGCCACTTCAGCTAGAGCTTTTTCATATTGGAATCCCGGATCCTTGAAACGGATAAAATTTGAATAACTATCATAATTGGTATGATATTCACCACCGCGGTCTTCACCTCCAAATCCAATATCCAAAGAAGAAATTCCAGCATGCTGGATGAAAGATGAATAATCAGAACCGGATCCCATGGCTCCCAATTTCATATCTGAAATCATGAAAGCTTTATCTTTCTGATCAGAAGTCTGTGCATTTAAAACTCTTGCTGATTTTGATCTTTCAAAAACACTGACACCTGTTTGCGGGTCTGTTACTGATTTGGCAATCTCTGTCATAAAAGGTTCCAAAGCGTGTGACCCTTCTGCATAAAGGAACCCACGACCGTTATTATCAGAATTGATATAGACCACTGCCTTTTGTTGTAATTCCGCCTGATGTTCCTCCAGCCATTCGGTAGAACCCAACAATCCGGGTTCCTCGCCATCCCATGCACAATAAACCAAAGTGCGTTTCGGCCTCCATCCGTTTTTCACCATAATTCCAATAGAACGGGCTTCCTCGAGCAACGCGGATAAACCACTCAACGGATCGGAAGCTCCGTGCACCCAGGCATCATGATGGTTTCCTCTGATTACCCATTGATCGGGATAGGTGGATCCCTGGATTTTGGCAATGACATCATAACACGGAACGATGTTCCAGTTATATTCCATTACCAGATGCACTTTTGCCGGGCCGGGTCCAATGTGATAAGCGAACGGTAATCCACCCTGCCATTCATGCGGAACATTTTGGCCAGACATCTCTCTGAGCAAAGGTTCTGCGTCATGATATCCGATTGGCAATACAGGTATTTTTAAAATAGTAGTCGCATCTTTTCTGTCGAGTCTTTTAGCATCTTTGGTGGCGCCTTCACCCGGAGTCAGCGGATCTCCCGGGTAAAGTACCATATCCATGACCGAACCTCTTTGCACTTCAAACCCATTTTTGAATGGTCCTTCCGGATACACATCTCCCGCCATGTATCCATCATCAGCCGGATCGCTGTAAAGAATACATCCGATGGCTCCATGTTCCTGGGCAACTTTTGGTTTGGTTCCCCTCCAGCTATGGCCATACTTTGCAATTACAATTTTTCCTTTTACATCAATACCCATTTTTTTCAATACTTCGTAATCAGATGGAATTCCATAATTCACAAAAACCAGATCTCCGGTTACATCCCCATCTGCACCATACACATTTACCGGAGGAAGTTGTGTTTTTTCACCTGATGTCGGGTCTTCGGGAATTGCCGGTTCTTTCAAAACTGCATTGTATTTTGTCGGAGAAATCAACTCAAGTTTTCTTGTTTTTGGAGTTGGATAGAGCACATAAAATGTTTCGATGGCAGCATCCCATCCGTAACTCTTAAATTGATTTAAAATATATTCCGCATTGGATTTATCTCTCGCTGAACTCAGGTTGTGAGGTTCGGAAGACAAATATTTGATCATGGCGTCAATTCTTTCTGTATCAATATTTGAGTCGAATTGTTTTTCCAAAGTTGTTTGTTTATTGACATTGTCTTTGAAAAAACCTGTAATGTGCGATTGTGAAAGAGCAGTTACCGATACAAAAAGAAAAACAATAAAGGGTAATATGATTTTTTGCATTGTGGGATGGTTTGGAATAAAGGTAGCTACATCATAAAAATAGTAATCAACTTTTTTTCGGACGGTCAACATTTTACACAATGATTGGTATTGGTTTTTTAAGTATAAAAACGAATAAGCCATATTGTTAGTTTACATCCGGCGCAATTCTTATTTATTCAGGGATCCGGAATTTGGGTCAGAAAAAACACATTATCTTTAATTTGGATTTTTCTTAAATCCTGTTTTCGTAAATAAAAAGAGAATAGTTTAATTTCACACCCTACACCTTACCCAAACAGAATGAAATCTGTACTGTCTGTCTTAATCATTTGCATGATTCTCCCTTTTCAATCAGAGTCGCAATCATGTACTACATTGGGACAGACACCCTCTACGGCATTTCCTGTGTGTGGCACCACCACCTTCAAACAAAGTACGGTTCCTATCTGTTCTACAAACAGTCTGTATGTGCCCGGGTGCACAAATTCTACCAGCGCCAATTACGCCAATAAAAACCCGTTCTGGTATCAGTTTACCTGTTTCCAATCGGGAACACTCGGTTTCACTATTACTCCGAATGATATTTCAGACGATTATGACTGGCAGTTATATGATATTACAGGACTGGATCCAAATCAGGTATTCACAAATCAAAATATCATTGTTTCAGGAAACTGGGCAGGAAATCCCGGAGCCACCGGAGCTTCCAATACAGGTGTTCCTTTCATTCAATGTGCTTCGTCATATAACGGTACCGAAAACAGGTTTGCAAGAATGCCCAATATCATCCAGGGGCATACCTACATTTTACTGGTCAGCCATTTCAGCGATTCACAAAGCGGATATTCTCTCGATTTCAAAGGTGGAACAGCCGTAATCACAGATCCAACTGATCCTAAAATGTCGCGGGCCACTCCATCATGCGACGGACAACAGCTTTTTGTGAAATTGAATAAGAAGATGAAATGCAGTTCACTGGCTGCTGACGGAAGTGATTTTAAATTATCAATTCCCGGTATCAATGTGGTTGCAGCTACCGGAGTAAACTGTAATAACTCATTTAACCTGGATTCATTGGTTCTCACATTGAGCACACCTTTGCCTCCCGGTGACTATTTTCTGATAATTAAGAATGGAACAGACGGAAATACCATCCTTGATAACTGTGACCGGAGTATCCCGGAAAGTGATCAGATCCCTTTTAAAATTCTGACCAAACAACCCACTCCGATGGATAGCCTTGTGCCGGTAAATTGCGCTCCAAAGGATCTGATCCTGGTTTTCGAAAAACCCATCCGTTGCAGTACGGTTTCACCTGATGGTTCCGATTTTTTGGTAACAGGGCCGGTTCCTGTAACAATCACTTCTGCAATAGTGGAATGCAATGCCAATGGGACAACAAGCAGTATCAAAGTAAATCTGAATCAACCGCTCGTAAAGGGAGGAAATTATCAAATCACTTTAAAAAACGGAACTGATGGGGGTACAATCACCGACGAATGCGGAATGGTTACCCCTGCAGGACAATCAGTTTCATTCAGCCTGAAAGATACTGTGAATGCAGATTTTACTTATCAGATTGGATTGGGATGCAGGACGGATACCATTCAGTTTTTTCATCCGGGTAATAATGGAGTAAATCAATGGACCTGGAACCTGGCGGATATCGGGACATCGTCTGAACAAAATCCCGTGGCTTATTATCATTTGTTTGGCCCAAAAGATATTTCACTCAGTGTTAGCAATGGCTTTTGTTCAGATTCTGCATCAGCAACCATTTTACTGGATAATTTGCTGAGAGCTGCATTTCAAATGCCCGGAACCATTTGTCCGGAAGATTCAGCCGTATTTCAAAATCAAAGCATCGGTAAAATAGTCAGTTATTTGTGGAGCTTTGATAACGGGGTAACTTCTGATAATCCCAACCCTGATCCGCAAAAATATCCGATGAACGGGGTAGAGAGTTTTTACAACATCCGTTTGATTGTAAAAGATGCGCAATGTGCCGACACCACAATCAAACCTCTCAAAGTGCTGAACAGTTGCTTTATTGCCGTACCCAATGCCTTCACTCCCAATAATGATGGCCTCAATGATTACCTCTATCCTGTGAATGCATTTAAGGCAGATGGTCTGGAGTTCAGGGTTTATAACCGTGCTGGCCAATTACTTTTCAGCTCAACCAACTTTACGGAAAAGTGGGATGGAACCTATAAAGGCGAACCCCAGGATGCCGGTATTTATGTGTGGACGCTGAAATATACTCTTCGGGATACCGGCAAAAAGTTCTTCCTGAAAGGATCAACTGTTCTTATCAGATAAAATCGCTCTGAAATTTACGGTTGAATGTGCATTCACCGAACCGGTGTAAATTTTTTCGTAACCGGATTCAGTCTGATTTTTGTGCTCATTGCCTTTTATACTCAACAGGAAAATAACAGGGATAAACAGGCATACAAAAGTTAATTGGATCTGGAAGGCAATTCTTTTGATTGATTCCACGATTTCTACTGAATGGTTTGCTTTAAACGTTTTCATTTTTTTTGATTTTTAGTTGTTCTATTATTTTGATTGACGATACAAATTTAAACCATTTTATAGGTACTATGCAATACATAGTACATTAGTAGTTGAATTTAATGGTGGATTGGTTTATTTTCAGGATGTGTGGTCATACTGGTTTTGAAGAGAATTTTCATCCTGCATTATTTGCACAGATTCAGCCAGGGTAAGGCATTTCATGCAATGCAACCTTTACCCGCTCCCCAATCATTTTAAGTAGAACAAGGCAAATTTTTACATAGCTGGCGGCCTCAGGATAAAGGGTAAAAAACCCTTTAAATCTATTTCACAATCAAAAGATTATAAAATTTCTTCCCAAATGGGTAATGCTTCAGGAAGAGATAATTCCACTTTGAATCCCTGAAACAATTAACTTAGCGATTGCTTATGATTATCATTCAACAAATACTTTTTATACTGCTCGTTGCAGCAGCTATTTATATTTTCTCAAGAAAAGTCTCTGAAATCAGAGCCAACATCCGGTTGGGAAGGAAAGATCATTTACTTAACGACAGGAAAGGCGAACGCTGGAGGAATGTTTTCCTGCTTGCTTTCGGGCAGAAAAAAATGTTCCGGAACCCGCTGGTAGCCATTTTTCATTTCATGATATATGCCGGATTCATCATTATTAATATTGAAATACTTGAAATTATTCTTGATGGCATATTTGGCACCCACCGGATGTTTGCAAAACCATTGGGCAGTTTCTACACTTTTGTACTGGATTTCTTTGAAATCCTGGCATTGCTTGTATTAATAAGTTGCGTGGTTTTCCTGGCGAGAAGAAATATCATGAAGATTTACCGGTTTATCACTCACGATCTCGATGGATGGCCACGCACAGATGCCAACGCAATCCTGATCACTGAAATCATTCTGATGTGCCTCTTCCTTACCATGAACAGCGCAGACAGGGCTTTGCAATTGCAGGGAAATCCACATTATGCAGACCATGGCAACTTTCTGATAAGTGGCCTGATTGCGCCCGCATTTGTTCATTTATCTGATTCAACCCTTGTCATTATAGAACGATCAGCATGGTGGCTTCATATTGCAGGGATTTTTGCCTTTCTGAATTACCTGCCTTACAGCAAACATTTGCATATTATTCTTGCTTTCCCGAATGCATATTACAAACCGCTTGAACCCTTGGGTGAAATGCAAAACATGCCCAATGTGCAGCAAGAAGTGGAATACATGCTTCACCCCGAAACTGCACCCGTTACGACAGAACCACAGGAACAGCAACACTTCGGAGCAAGCGATGTATTTGAATTAAGCTGGAAAAATTTACAGGACGCCTATACCTGTACCGAATGCGGACGTTGCACGGCTGCCTGCCCGGCCAATCAAACCGGAAAGTTGCTTAACCCCCGCAAAATCATGATGGATACGCGTGACAGAATGGAAGAGGTGCGGAAAAAAATGAATAAGAATGGCGGCAAATTTGTAAATGACAATCATCAATTGCTCCACAATTTTGTCACTGCCGAAGAATTGTGGGCATGCACCACCTGCAATGCCTGCGTGCGCGAATGCCCGGTCAGCATCAGTCCGATGGACATCATTTTAAAATTGAGAAAATCCATGGTGATGGAAGAAAGTAAAGCTCCGGCGGAATGGAATTCAATGTTCAGCAATATTGAAAACAATTTTGCACCGTGGAAATTCAACCCGGATGACCGTGACAAATGGACCGATATGGCTAAAGATATTCCTGAATAAAGTTTACCAGCTCCTGTTTACATCAAAATTTTCTAATTCCTTTGCTACAGCGTTCAGGAAAGTGGAACCCAAAGCGCCATCAATTATTCTATGGTCGTAACTGAGTGAGAGGTACATCATGTGCCTGATGGCAATGCTATCTCCTTGTTCTGATTCAATAACCATGGGTCTTTTTTTAATAGCGCCCGCTGCCATAATCGCTACCTGAGGCTGATTGATAATGGGTGTGCCCATAATGCTTCCAAAAGTACCTACATTGGTAAGTGTGAAAGTGCCCCCGGCTGTATCATCAGGTTTCAGTTTGTTGTTGCGTGCTGCATTGGCAAGGTGATTGACTCTCTTGGCAAGCCCTGTCAGGTTCAATTGGTCTGCGCTCTTTATAACGGGAACGATCAGATTACCAGTTGGCATTGCCGTAGCCATCCCGATATTGATATCCTTCCTGATAATAATTTTATCGCCATCCACACTGCTGTTTAACCACGGGTATTTTTTAATACATCTCACAATAGCTTCAATAAATAGCGGCGTGAAAGTGAGTTTTTCACCTTCGCGTTTTTCAAAATCCTTTTTGATTTTATTTCTCCATAAAACCATATTGGTCACATCACATTCGGCAATACTGGTCACATGTGCGCTTGTAGCCTTGCTCATCACCATGTGTTTGGCAATCATCTTCCTCATCCGGTCCATTTCAATAATTTCCACATTGCCGCTGTACGAAACAGGTACTGGCGCCGGTTCTGATGTGCGGATAATTTCCTGCTTTCTTTCAACAGTTTGTGACGTTACCGGTTGTGAAGCGGCTGCTGAGGAAGATTGAGATGAAGTACCTCTGTTTTTAAGGTAATTCATGATATCCTTTTTGCTCACTCTCCCATCCTGTCCGGTTCCTTCTATCTGTTCCAATTCATTCATTGAAATCCCTTCGCTTGAAGCAATATTCAGGACGAGTGGAGAATAAAACCGGATACCATTTGAGGAGGACCTGGAAGCCCTCACTTCATGCGGAGAGTAGGGAACTTCTTCCATTATTTCAGCCTCTTCATGTTCGGGCCGTGATGCCGGCTCCTTTGTTTCGACAGTCGCGTGTGTTGCAGTTTGTTCGCCCTCTGTCTGAATTCTGGCAATTACAGAACCCACGGGTACCACGTCATTTTCTTTAAAAAGTATTTCTGAAATTACCCCGTCGGAGGTGGAAGGTACTTCGCTATCCACTTTATCAGTTGCAATATCCAACACAGTTTCGTCCATTGCCACTTTATCTCCCGGTTTCTTGTGCCATTTTAAAATAGTGGCTTCCACAATACTTTCACCCAACCTTGGCATGATTAATTCTACAACACTCATACAAATTCTGTTTAGGTGTCAAAATTAACAATAATAATTCATTGGCCCGGTTGAAGTAATGAGTAATCCCAATTTCGAAATGCAGAATAAAATAACAGTCATAGGCCAATTTTTCAATCCCGAATTACCATCCTATCGAACCGGAATTATCAAACTATTCTGAATTTTTAAATACCAAATCGGTACTTTGCATACGCTTTCGTCAAAATCTATCATTAATTGTTAGAAGTAAACGAAATAAAAATTTTCCATCACCCCCTGTTTTGTAAACAGTGTATCGTATCTACTTTTCACTTTGCTATCTGGCATCTCTTCTTCCCCTGAGAGTTCTGTATGTATTCTCAGATTTTCTTTATGTCATGGTTTATTATGTAACGGGCTATCGCAAAAAAGTAGTCATGCAAAATCTGAAACAGGCATTTCCGGAAAAATCAGAAGAAGAAATCAAAACCATAGCAAAAAAATATTTCAGGAATCTTGCAGACATGGTTGTGGAAACCATTAAAATGACAAGCATTTCTCAAAAGGAAATCAATAAAAGGTTTTCCGGAGACATGAGCATTCTCAACGAACTGGAAAAACAAGGGCGCGGATATCACATTCATATCGGCCACAATTTTAATTGGGAGTGGGGCAACCTGCTTTTAAAAACAAAAGTCAACATCCCGTTTCTCGTCACCTACATGCCGCTGTCAAATCCTGCAGCCAATAAATTGTTTTTGAAAATCCGTTCGCGATTCGGCAGTGTAATGGTGGCGGCCAACGATGTGCAAAAAGGAATGAAGCCCTGGCAAAATAAACCTTTTGCAAACGTGTTGGTTGCCGATCAGAACCCCGGAATGCGCAGACGTGCCTGTTGGTATCCGTTTCTGAACAAGATGACAGCCTTTTATAAAGGACCGGAGTTAAGTGCCCGACGTGGCAATATCCCGATCGTGTATGGCGAAATCCACAAAGTGAAAAGGGGAAAATATAATTTCACTCTTGAACTTATTTCCAACAATCCAACGGAGGAAAAGGAATGGGCTGTAACCGGAAAATTTGCACAACTACTCGAAAAAGGTATCAGGCAATATCCGGATAATTGGGTCTGGAGCCATCGCAGGTGGAAACACGAATGGAAAGGAGAATTGAATTGATTCATTCTTCCTATAAACATATTTCATCCCGGTAATTCTAATTTTTCAAAATGGTAAACTCTACCCTTCTGTTCAATTGCCTTCCTTCGTCTGTTTCATTGGTAGCCACCGGTTTTGTTTCGCCATATCCCTTTGAAGTAATTCTATCCGGGCTTATTCCCTGCGACAAAATATAATCCACAACAGACTTTGCTCTTTTATCGCTCAAAACAAAATTGTATTCATCTGAACCATAGCTGTCGGTATGCGCACTCATTTCTATTTTCATTGTCGGATGATCATTCAGCAAACCCACAACTCTGTTGAGTTCTAAATAAGATTCGGGCCGCAGGTTCCATTTATCAAAATCAAAAAATACATTGTTTAATCTGAACACCTGGCCCACTTCAATGGGTACCAGATACAGGTCTTTGTGAATTTCTTTAAATCCGGCTTTTGTCAGTGAATCGAGATTCAGGTTTTCGGAAATGGCAAAGAAATGTTCTGCTGATGCACGAATACTATAGTTTTTGTTGTATGGAAGTACGATTTTAAACGAACCGTCATAAGGATTTGAAACGCCATTGCCAGCCACCGCGCCGCCGGGTAGCGTTTGATAAACCAGAGATGCGTTCAATGGTTCGTTTGTTTTGGCATTATACACATTGCCACTCACCAAAACCACAGGATCTGGCTTTTGTGCTTCGAGCAATTTCACTTTCACAATGTCACTCGAACCATACGACCCTTCATTGGTTGTCAGATACGCATACTCTCCACCGGCATCCAGCGTAAAAAAGGCATCCCAATCCGGGGTATTGATGGGTGCGCCAAGATTTACCGGATCACTCCACTTTTGCCATGAATCATCAAGACGTTTGGTTTTCCAGATATCATTGTCACCCAATCCGCCAGGCCGGTTACTGCTGAAATAAAGCGTTTCGCCATCTGATGCGAGGTAGGGTGTCATTTCATTGAAATCTTTGAGATTAATTTTTTTGCCGATACTTTTCGGTTCAGACCATGTCCCGTCTTTTTGAAGAAAACTTACAAAGATGTCGTTGTTGCGGCTGTGGGGTTCTACCGACATATAAAGAAGTAAGGTTTGTCCGTCATTGGCAAGTGTGGCTCCGTAATTTGCTCCGCGGTTGTATTTTTCAAAATTCTTTATCTGCAACATTTCAGGTTTGCTCCAATTCCCATATTTTGTCAGATAACACATGCTGACACCGGTTCCCACATAAGCGCCATGTACGAAAGCATTTCTGATTAAAATACGGTTGTTATCCGGAGATACCCAAAACACAGCATTGTATTCAACTGAATTGAGCGGCGCCCCCAAATGCACGGCCTTGCTCCATCTGCCGAAACTGTCTCTCATGGAAAACCAGATATCCTGTGAATTGGGAACTGAATTATATTTCGTATTGTATGGATGGTTTTGCCGGATAAAAAATAAAAGATTGCCGTCCGGAGAAACTGTCGGGCGCAATTCGGGCAAGGGTGAATTGACACCATCACCCATATTTTCAATTTTCAAAATTGTATTGCTGTTGATAACATGTTCCTTCTGCTCTATCAAAACAATTCCGGTATCTCTCATCGGTTGAGTAAATGCCAATCCGTTCACAAAGAAAAATATAACTTGAAATAAAAGTTTTTTCAATGCAATTATTTTCCCTTTCTAACGAAAAAACAGGTAAAATAATTGCAGGCTGAAATGCATTGGAGAAAAGGATTTTATGTACGTTAAAGTACAGTTTAAAGAAAACTTTAATGGCATTAAAAAATGTTGGATTTATGTAATTAAAGATTCATTCCCTGAACAATACCTGCAAAGTATCTTTGGTACGTTGTTCAAGAATAATTTGCTTTCCTTTTGTAAAGGCATCAATCACCTCACCCGTATAATGGCGTATGGTAAGCAGGGTGAGGCCTGTTTCAACGGAAACGATGAAATTTTTTGATTCACTCAAAATCCTATTCTGTTTATCTTCATTCTCATCTATACAAATCAACATGCTGATAGCTGTATTCTGAGTAAGGTTTCCCTTCACAAGAGCTGCGGCAAAAATATTTTTTATTTCACGCGATGGCTTTCCCTCAATAAAAGAAAAATCACTTGTCTGAAAAGAAAACAAAACCTGCTTTTTTTTGAAAACAATCATCGGAGGAAGTTGGTCAGGAGCAATGCCATTGATTACGGTTCCTTGTAAATCGGGTTGAAGAAAACAACGTACAAAAAGAGGAATGGATTCATTTTGAAGAGGCTTTATTGTTTTAGGGTGAATTACCTGCGCACCATAATAAGCCATTTCAATCACTTCTTTATAATTAAGGTGAGAAACGGGCACCGTATCTTTTACTTGTTTGGGATCGGCATTCATTACCCCATTCACATCTTTCCAGATTGTCACACTTTCGGCATGAAGAATATTGGCAAAAATAGCCGCTGTAAAATCACTCCCTTCCCTGCCAAGTGTTGTATCATCACCTTTCAGGGTTTTTCCAATAAATCCCTGGGTGATTATGACAGATTCGTCTTTAAACAAATTATCAATCTCATCACGAATCAAAGGCTTGCACACATCCCACAAAATACCGGCTTCTCTAAAATGATCATTCGTTTTTAATACTTTTCTTACATCGAGCCAGACATTCCGGACACCATTTATATTCAGAAAACTACTCACCATAAAACTCGAAAACAATTCTCCAAAATGCACCATGCTGTCGTAAGATTTGTTGTAATTCTTATTGGACAAGCCTTTCAAATTCTCTGTCGCCTCATCAAAAAAGGCATTTAACCCTTCCAAACGTTCTTTGTGACTACCAAAAAGTTCACTTCCCATATTCAGGTGCTGAGTTCTGATTCTATTCAATTCTTCCATGGCCTTTTCTTTTTCGCCATTCACAGAAAACTGAACAACTTTCTCCAGCGCATTGGTCGTTTTGCCCAATGCAGATACCACAATCAACTTTTTTCCCAACGGAAGAGATGAAACAATGGAATGTACATTCCGGATCCTTTCAACGCTGTTGGTGCTGGCTCCTCCGAATTTGTGTATTTGCATGTAAACATTTTGGCCGTGAAAAATAAACAATTCGTTTCGAATTTGATTTAATCCGGCAAAATGGATTCCTTATTTTTGTTTGGATTAAAAAAATTCTTTATGCCAACGACTAACAGGCGCGTTCTTACGCTGGATGAATTTACCATCAGGGAAATGAGGGCTTTCCCACAGGCCACCGGCGAATTGTCCGGGCTTCTTCGCGATATCGGGCTGGCTGCCAAACGTATCAATGTGGAAGTGAACAAAGCCGGATTAGTGGATATTCTCGGGGATGCCGGCAAACAAAATGTGCAGGGCGAAGATGTAAAGAAACTGGATGAATTTGCCAACGACCAGATGGTGGGTGTGTTGCGACATGGGATTAGCTGTGCCGGTATTGCCAGTGAAGAACTTAGTGACTTCGTTCCATTTGAAGACAAAATCAGTTCACAATCCAAATATGTTTGCATGTTCGATCCGCTGGACGGAAGCAGCAACATCGATGTGAATGTGAGCATTGGTACCATCTTCAGCGTGTACAGAAGAGTGACGGAATGCGGAATACCGGTGACTGTCAAAGATTTTCTGCAACCGGGCAACCGGATTGTTGCTTCAGGATATGTCATTTACGGCAGCAGTACAATCCTTGTTTATGCTACCAAAAGAGGTGTGAATGGTTTTACCCTTGATCCGTCTATCGGAGAATTTTGCCTGAGCCATCCCGATATCCGCTGTCCCGAAAATGGGAATATCTATTCCATTAACCACGGAAATTTTTTCAGTTTTTCTGAGGGATTAAAAAAATATGTCGAACTCTGCCAGACCAGAGATAAATCTAACGGTGGGCCATACACGCAAAGGTATATCGGCAGCATGGTAAGCGATGTACATCGCGGGCTTATTAAAGGTGGTATTTTCATGTATCCGCCCACTGCGGCCAAACCACAGGGTAAACTGAGGTTGCTCTACGAATGTAATCCTCTCGCCTACCTTACTGAAAAAGCAGGTGGCAGGGCGACCGATGGCAAACAAAGAATCCTCGATAAAGTCCCGACCAAACTCCACGAACGCACCGGATTTTTTATCGGCAGCACCAAAATGATGGATGAACTCGAATCATTTCTAAAAGAAGATGAAGAAAAAAAATAATTGAAGAAAACATTAGTTCATTCGTAAAAACAGATATGCTTTTTTCTAATCAGGATTGAAAAAGATAATTTGATTATTAACGAATCGAAATCATTTTTACACTCTGTGAAAAACTTTGAAAACCTATATTTGTTCCTCAACTAAAAAATGAAAAAAACATTATCCATGAAAAATGTACTTATTGTTGCAATCATATTTTCCATTTCTTCCTGCACTTCTACCAAAAACATAGTTCAGACTACACCGCCTCCTCCACCGCCTCCGGTACAAACAAAACCGGCCAATGAAGCAGACAGCGTATCTTATGCCATCGGTGTGCAGGTAGCCACTTATTACAAAAACCAGGGAATGGACAGCGTAAATTTTGATATGATAAAACAAGGTTATGAAGATGTATATAAAGATTCTCCACTCGTAATGAATTTAGAACAGGCAAATATGACACTACAGGAAAAAATCCAGCAATTCATGCATAGAAAATTAGAAAAAGAAAAAACGCTCAGCAAAGCTTTTCTCGACTCTAATGCAAAAAGACCAAATGTTACCGTGCTGCCCGATGGACTTCAATATGAAATCCTGACCAGGGGTACTGGTCCAGTCCCGGCATCTACGGATACCGTAAAGGCAAATTACATTGGTCAGTTAATCGATGGGCATGAATTCGATAACAGTTACAAAAGAGGCCAGCCATTGGAAATCCCTGTTACGGGAGTCATCAAAGGTTGGGTAGAAGCTCTTCAGATGATGCCTGTCGGCAGCAAATGGAAATTGTATATCCCATCCGAACTCGGCTATGGAGATCGCGGAGCCGGCGGAGCCATCCCCGGTGGTGCAGCATTAATCTTTACCGTTGAACTGCTTGAAATTGTACACCACTAAACCATGATAGAAGAAAATATTGAATCTCTGAAATACCCGATCGGAAAATTTTCAGATCAGCACTTTGCAGAGGCCCCTTACTCAGATAAGTTAAAAGAAGAACTCCTCCTGGAAATAAAAGTATTTCCAAAAGTTCTCGAAATGACAATTCAGAATCTCGATGCCGATCAGTTGGCAACACCCTACAGAGATGGCGGTTGGACAGTGGCTCAGGTTGTGCATCATCTGGCTGATACCCACATGAATGCCTTTATGCGTTTTAAAAAAGCATTGACTGAAAACAATCCTACGGTAGAAGGAATGGATCAGGACAAATGGGCTCAGCTTCCTGACAGCAAATTACCTGTAAATATTTCACTTACTCTCCTTCATGCCATTCACATAAAATGGTTTGAACTTCTCAAAAATTTACCTGCCGAAGACTGGCAAAAAACCTATTATCATGCGGCAAAGCAAAAAACTTATCCCCTTTGGGATGCTTTGAAAACGTACGTATGGCATGGGAAACATCACACTGCCCAAATCACTGCACTCATCAAAAGAAAAAAATGGTAACATGATGAAGTGGAAAACAATTGAATCAAAATACCTGACGGTATCGCCTTATTTCACAAGCAGGGTTGACCGGTGCATGGCAGACGGTGGAAAAATTGTTCCTGCTTATTATGTGGTTGAACTTCCAACCTCTGTTTGTGCTGTATGTATTACCTCGCAAAATGAAGTACTGGTGGTAAAACAATACCGCCATCCCATTGAAGAAATTTGCATTGAATTGCCCGGTGGGTTTGTCAATGAAGGGGAAACGCCTGACCAGGCTATCAAGAGAGAATTGCAGGAAGAAACCGCTTACGAATTTGAAGAGTATATTCCACTTGGAAGAGTTGCCGCCAACCCGGGAGTGCTGAACAATTACACTTATTTCTTTTTGGCAAAAAACGGGAAACCCCACGGGAAACAGAAATTGGATGAAAATGAATTTCTAAATGTAGAAAAAATTTCAATTGCAGGATTGAAACATTTACTCAATGAACATCAACTTCTTCAATCGCTCCATGCAAATTGTGCATATTATGCTTTGAAAGAACTGGGAAAGATTTAATTCAGCATAAGAATTAAATCAATTTTTCCCCATCATAATTTTGTCCGCAGGTTTCTCCATTTGAAAAATTTTCAAATCCACCTCAGCAATTACAAAGAAGCTCCCGCAAATCAAAATCAAATCTTCAGCAGAAGAGATTTTTAATGCCGATTTCAAAGCCAGGTTTACATCTTCATAAACATCGCCCTTTAATGAAAACATCCCGGCTTTTTGTTGAAATTGTTCTTTCGATAATGCCCGCGGTATGTGGGCATTTGTAAAAAAATAATTCGCATCCTTCGGCAATAGCTTCAACACCGCGGTAATATCTTTGTCTTTAACCATTCCGATGATGATATGAAGTGCCCTGTACTTCATCAACGAAAGCTGTTGAATGATTTCTGAAAATCCGTTGACATTATGTCCCACATCCATCACCACCATCGGATTTTTATGTACAATCTGCCACCTTCCTCCGAATCCGGTCGCAGCCGAAACCTGAGAAAGCGCACTCTTAATTTTCTCAAAATCAAAATGGAATTCTTTTTTTAAAACTTCAACCGCTTGCAAAACCGTTACAATATTTTTTTTCTGATAAACGCCTTTTAAATCAAGATCGAGATTAAATTCCAAATGGCTGTCCCTGCTTTTCACAACCAATTCAAGTAATTCATTGGTTTTCTCCCGGACAATTTCAAAATGTTCCTGAGCAAAAAATATGGGTGCATTCATTTCTTCAGCCTTCTTCAAAAACACCTCCCTCGTCTCCGGCAACACTTCTCCGATAACCACCGGAATATTTATTTTGATGATCCCCGCTTTTTCAAATGCAATTTTATCCAGCGTATCTCCCAACACATCCATGTGATCCCAACCGATATTGGTAATCACAGATAATTCCGGCATAATCACATTGGTACTATCGAGCTTTCCCCCAAGACCGGTCTCAACTACAGCCACATCCACTTTTTCATCAGCAAAATATTTCATTGCCATGGCAAAGGTCAGTTCAAAAAATGAAGGTCCGATTTTACGAGTCATTTCTTTTGTATTCTCCACAAAATCCACAACCGATTCTTCAGGTATCATCCTGCCATTAATCCGTATTCTTTCCCTGAAATCATGGATATGAGGCGAAGTATAAAGGCCTGTCGTGAAACCATGTTCCTGAAAAATAGCAGCCAGCATGTGGCTCACCGAACCTTTACCGTTTGTCCCGGCAATATGGACTGATTTAAATTTCCTTTCCGGATGGTCAAGCAACTCACACAACTTCTGCGTATTCTTCAAATCCGGCTTTAGTGCTTTTGGTCCTGTGCGGCTGAACATTGGCAACTTTTCATAGAGATACTTTATCGTTTCAGAATAATTCAACTCGAAATTTTTTACCGGCAAAATTCAAATAAAATAATGGAATGAGATAATACTTATGAAATTGCAGGAATAGCCAACCATCAGTTATTTTCTTTTCAGAAACGATTTTCAATTTTCTTTTTTCCGAATCGTATCGGCTATCTTCTGTCGTTATAAATCATAATGTATTGAATCAACATGGCGATAGAAGCCAGGGCAGCAACCACATAAGTCAAAGCAGCCCATTTTAAGGCGTCTTTGGCTTTTACATGTTCCTGCGGTTGTGTTATCTGTGCAGTATCCAGCCATTTCAATGCACGATTGGAGGCATCCAGTTCAACCGGCAACGTAATAACTGAAAAGAGGGTGGTCATGGCAAAAAGGATAATCCCAATCAGCAGAACCGTGGTATTTCCCCCGCCAAATCCAAATAATCCAAGTCCGATCAGAATTACCCATTGTGAAAGGTTGGAACTAACGGAAACCACAGGTACCAAAGCGCTTCGGAGTCGAAGCATGGAATAGGCTGTTGCATGCTGAACTGCATGTCCGCATTCATGGGCTGCCACTGCAGCCGCAGATACATTTCTCCCGTTATATACATCCGGGCTTAGATTCACTGTTTTATTTGCAGGATTATAATGATCGCTCAGGAAGCCCTGTGCAGAAACCACTTTCACATCATAAATTCCGTTGTCATTCAACATTTTTTCAGCAACTTCTTTGCCGCTCATTCCACTGCTTGTTGGCACCTTGGCATATTCGGCAAAACGGCTTTTCAGCCTTGACTGAACTACCATACCTATTACCATGAAAACCAGGGAAATCAATATTATAGGAAATATCATATCTTCTTCATTTTTTGAACTGCAAAGATAAAATTGATTCTTTTCAGATAGCATGAGAGAACCACAGTTTAGGTTATATTTAAGTACTTTTTATTTGTCTGACAAAGGGGTGGTAATTTTGTAAACGTGGAGGATAAAACAATCATATTATTTGATGGTGTGTGCAATCTGTGCAATGGTTTTGTCAATTTTGTTATCCGTCATGACAAAAGAAATCAGTTCATGTTTGCACCCCTGCAAAGTGAGATTGGAGATGATCTCTTAAAGAAGTTTGATGTCACGGAAAAACTATCAACTATTGTTTTAATTGAGAAAAATAAACTTTTCAATCGTTCAACAGCAGTATTGAAAATTATGAAGAAACTTTCCGCCGGATGGAAATGGTTTTACGCACTTATCATCATCCCAAAATTTATCAGGGATGCATTTTATAAACTCATTGCAAAAAACCGTTACCATTGGTTTGGCAGGAAAGAAGAATGTATGGTACCTACATCTGAAATAAAATCTAAATTTCTAAACTATAAATATGAAAAAGAAAACGTTGGTATTGGGTGCGAGTGAAAATCCGGAGAGATATTCAAACATGGCCATCAAGAAACTAAAACAACACGGCCATGACGTTGTTGCCATCGGTGCCAAAGATGGAGAAGCTGATGGAGTAAAGATTCATAAAGATCATCCCGATTTTAAAGACTTGAATACGGTGACGATGTATCTGAGTGAAAAAAATCAGCGTCAGTACTACGATTATATTTTGAAACAAAAACCTGAAAGGATTATTTTCAATCCCGGCGCTGAAAATCCGGAACTATTTGAACTTGCACAGAAAAACGGTATTACACCGCAAAATGCATGTACGCTGGTTTTGCTGAGCACGAATCAGTATTAACGGGGGGGATAGTTTTCATTTGGATGGAAGATTCTAAGGTTAGGCTGTCAGACTTTTTTGACGGTTAGGCGGTTAGAGGTTTAGACGTTTGGTTATTTGAATCAAATAAAATTTTCTTTTACATCTTTGAAAAGAGCAGAGGAAACGATAAATAATACATTGCCCATCGTTTAATCTGCCACGACGGGCAGGCATCTCAACATCTAAACCTCTAAATTTCTAAACTTTCAAATACGCCACAGCGGACAAACTTCTATACTTTCAAAACTTAAAAACCTAAACTCTACACCCTAAACCCTAAACTTTTTGGCGGTTGCCCGCTTGTGATTAATTTTGATTCTCAGAAAAATTTTTCACCATTGGTAAAAGAAAATTAAAACTTCTACCAAAAACGCAAAGTAGAAACCCGGGAAATGAACACACAACCAACCTCTTCCAATCTCACAAATGAGATCATCGATTCATTTAAAAAAATTTGTGGTAATGAATATGTCATTACCAACGATGAAGAAAAAGAAAAATTTACCCACGACCAAACCGAAAGTCTTCGTTTTATGCCCCAGGTAGTAATCAGGGCACGCACAGCAGAAGAAATTAGCAATGTCCTGAAAATCTGTAACCAGAGCCTGATACCCGTTACTCCCCGCGGAGCCGGTACAGGATTGAGCGGCGGCGCATTACCCAATCTCGGTGGTGTTGTCATCACAACCGAAAGAATGAATTCCATTCTTGAAATTGATGAACAAAATCTGCAGGTTATCACAGAACCCGGTGTCATCACAGAAGAATTGCAGAATGCAGTCAAAGCAAAAAAATTATTTTATCCTCCGGACCCCGCGAGCAAAGGTTCTTGCTTTATTGGCGGAAATATTTCTGAAGGGAGCGGTGGCCCCAAAGCGGTGAAATACGGAGTTGTAAAAGACTATGTTCTCAACCTCGAAGTTGTTTTGCCTTCCGGCGAAATCATGTGGACAGGTGCAAACGTTCTTAAAAATTCCACAGGATATAATCTGACCCAACTCGTAGTTGGAAGTGAAGGAACACTTTGTTTTGTTACAAAAATTGTTTTGAAACTTATCCCCTACCCGGAACACGATTTACTCATGCTGGTGCCTTTTAAAGAGGTTGAAAAAGCCAGTGAAGCCGTCAGCGCCATTTTCCGTGCAGGATATACTCCCAGCGCATTGGAGCTGATGGAAATTGATGCGCTGAAAATTGTGAGCAAAGAAGTGGACGCGGGATCCATTCCAATTTCAGATGACATAGCAGCGCATCTGATCATTGAGGTTGATGGAAATCATGAAGAAACTTTGATGACCGAAATGGAAGCCATTTCTGAATTGTTGCAAAATTTTGATTGCGGTGAAATTTATTTTGCCGATTCAAGTGCGCAGAAAGAATCTCTTTGGAAACTTCGCCGAAAAGTTGCGGAAGTTGTGAAAAGAGTTGGGTACACGATTGAAGAAGATACGGTCGTTCCAAGATATCGCCTGCCGGATTTGATTAAAGGGGTTAAAAATTTGGGGATGGAGCATGGTTTCACTTCGGTTTGTTACGGCCATGCGGGTGATGGGAACCTGCACATCCGAATTAAAAAAGAAGGAACTTCCAATTCGCAGGACGATCCGGAAATCATCAAATCTCTCAGGGCTTTGTTTACACTTGTACATAACCTCGGTGGAACCATCAGCGGTGAACATGGTATCGGCCTTGTTCAGAAAGGATTTATGGATATTGTTTTTTCTGAGACGCAATTAAATCTCATGCGGGGTATCAAAAAAGTTTTTGATCCCAACAACATCCTGAACGCAGGGAAAATTTTTGACTAATCTGTTAGTTTCAAATAACAAAGGAGAGCTAAACTTTTCATCCGGCATCTGCTTTCGCCATTTCCAAAACATCATTGAGCCTGGCATCAAGATTATCCGCCAGTGGTAGCCTGATTTTAAAATAGCTCCTGAGCACTTCTTTTAACTCGTTTACTGATGAGAGTATCCGGATTTCTTTTTTCTTTTCAGCATTGCGGATGACAAACCGGTTGTCGCGCAATGTATAACGGTATCCCGTATCCGCACGTGCCACATCCAACCCTGTGGTAAAGAAACATGCCGGGCAGGTGGAAGTGTACCAGTTGGCCACTTCATAATCTATTTGCGGTACCGGATCGACTTTAAACCGGTACATTATTCTCCATTTTTCATCCACCCTGATCCTGAGCGTATAAACATTTTCATTCTTCTCAAGCCTATATGATTCGTGAGGCGTTTGTTGAATTAAATCAGGTTTAAACAATAGTGGTACTGTCGGAACATAACCACCAAATCCCACATCAACAAGATAATCCGCACCGTGAATGTGAACTAACAAAATCATGTGAGTTTTTCTGGCCACAATATCTTCGGGTTGATTCCACATTACCCTGCCGGCGAGCGGGGTTACCTCAAAACCGATTTCTTCAAGAACCATTTTGAAAAATCCGTTATTTTCAAAACAATAACCACCTCTCCCGTCATTAACCAATTTTTGTTGAAGAGATTCCCGATCGAGCTTCACGGGGATTCCAAGAAGCGGGTTCAGGTTTTCAAAAGGAATTGACCGGGTATGATGTTCCTGCAGACGGGTAAGAGTATCTAAATCCGGCGATAAGGAATGTAAATAATCAATTCTTTTTAAATACGCATCCAAATTCATAGCCTCCTTCATTTTAATAAAACTGAATTCTTATAAATTAAAATAAACATCTGTACCTCCTAAATATAAGAATATCCGATCTTAAACCGATAAAGAATTTCAATTTTAGTATTTGGTGAAACTGAACAAAAATAATATCTCGTACCGATTTACCGCACCTAAACAGATCATGATATTTTCCGAAAAAAATCTTCTTATTTAATTGTCAAATCAGCTAAAGAAATTTCAGAGCCGGAATTCATAACATGCCTAATTTCTTTTTGCGAGGTAGGGCTGAATGAACCTTTTTTGAATCTTATTTTCCACTTTCTTTACCATCCATGCAGCGAGTAATGAAACAAAAATAAATACTAATCCAAGCAAAATCGTCAATACCGGAGAATTGTATTTAAGTGCACCCATTACAAAGGGATGACGTAACATAGGGTGGAAAGCAAAAATAAACAGGGAATTTTTTCCGGTCCACGTAACGATTGAAAAAATCCTTTCATTTTTTGCAGTCAAAGGCATTAGTTTGCGGATGGCACTTAACAGGAAAATGGTTACCGCCACTGGGACAAAATACCAGAAGTAAATATTTAAGTTTCCAAGAATGACCAGACAAAATGAAAGAATTATTAACCATAAGGGCAATTTGAATTCAGAAAGCCAGGCAAATAAAATTCCGAGGCAAAATACAGGTAACCAACCTATAAAAAACTGAAAAAAGGTATAATCCCAATTCTCAAAAATCCACGTTGAAAGCGAAAAAACCAGGGCAAATGACAACAAACCCATCAGGATAACAATCTTAATTCCGTAACGATGAAATAATTTCATAATCAGCGGGAATAAAATATAAAATTGAAAAATCACCGAGAAAAACCACCACGGGCCGATCAATTTGAAAGGATAATGCCCGGGAAAAAAATTTTGAAGAAAAAACAAATCCAGCGCAGCAATTTTTAAATGAGTAAGATCAGGGAACTGTTGAAATCTCAACGGGTACAGGAGAAAATAAAAACAGATGGCCAACAGATAAGTGGGATAAAGCTTAATCAAATGGTTTTTCACAAAATCCACCCACCTAATTTTTTTATTTACATACGACAAAAAAAGACCATAACCACTTATAAAAAAAAACAATTCAACTCCGTAATGCCCAAAAAATGCAAAAAACAATCTTACAAAATCAGAAGGCTTATCAGATAATAATTGTAAAAAAGAACTGGTATTCTGGAAAGAAAAACCGAATTCATTTTCTCCTTTCCAGGGAGGAATGGCATGAGAAAAATTATGAAAAACAATGAAAAGCATCGCAACCCCCTTGATAAATGAGGTCTCAGTTTTACTGATTTTCCTGAATACATACATAAGCTAAGATTTGGGGTATTGATTGAATCTTAACAGCCCGCGCAAACCCGGGTATTCCCGCACCTCAGATAAATCAATCGATAAAAACTCCAAATAATATTCTAAAAAAGAAATACAAAAAACGGAATTAAATATAATAAATTCCCATTCAAAGAAAGAAACCTGAAATTTTCTTAAAAAACTTTGAATCTCTCAAAAGCAGCTTTCTCCAGCATTTCCCGGTCGTCAGGATGTGCAAGTTCTATCAGTGCCTTTGCTCTTTGCCGCAGATTTTTACCATAGAGGAAAGCAATTCCATATTCAGTTACTACATAATGTACATGCCCCCGCGTCGTTACCACACCAGCTCCCTGTTTAAGAAAAGGAACAATTCGGGAAATTCCTTTTTTCGTTCTGGAAGGCAACGCCAATATGGGTTTACCTCCTTCGCTGATGGCAGCACCTCTCATAAAATCCATCTGGCCGCCGATTCCGGAATATTGATAGGTACCGATTGAATCAGAACAAACCTGACCTGTCAGGTCAATTTCAATGGCGCTGTTAATTGCAATCATTTTATCGATCCTTCGAATAACGTGCGGGTCATTGACAAAAGAAATATCAAGGAAATGAAAAGAAGGATTGTCATTTACAAAATCATACAATAGTTTTGTCCCGAGAGCAAACGAAGTAACATTAATATTCCTTCTGATCTTTTTGTATTTATTTGTGATAATGCCTTTCGCGATCAGCTCAATAATTCCATCTGAGCACATTTCTGTATGAATTCCCAAATCCTTGTGATTGACAAGGAACTTTAAAACAGCATTTGGGATAGAACCAATGCCCATCTGAAGCGTACACCTGTCGTCAATGAGAGAAGCTACATTTTTTCCAATGGCCATTTCCTGTTCAGTCAAAGGTTTCGAATCCATTTCATGAAGAGGTTCTTCACTCCAAACCATTGCATGAAAGCGACGAAAATGAATGAGCCCGTCTCCCAATGTCCGGGGCACATTCGGGTTCACCTGCGCAATGATGTATTTCGAATTATCCACCGCGGCACGTGCGATATCAACGGACAATCCAAGAGAACAATACCCATGTACATCCGGCGGAGAAACCTGGACAAGCGCCACATCAAGCGGCAATATTTTTCTTTTAAAAAGGTTGGGAATCTCACTCAAAAATATCGGCACATAATCTCCATATCCTTCATTAATTTCTTTACGAACCGCAGCAGAAACAAACAGCGAATTGATTTTGAAACTGTTTGATAATTCTTTTTTCGCAATGGCCACTTCACCATGAAGAGTAATCGAAACCACCTCCACATCTTTCAGCCGGGGAGCTTGTCTGACCATTTCATTCAATAACATCGTCGGCGTCATGGCGCTGCCATGTACGAATACACGATTTCCCGATTGAATGATTTCAAGGGCTTTCGACGAGTTTACATATTCAATATTATCTGACATAGGGTAATCCTTTTTTGTTTGCTGCTGCAAAAATACATTGTATCAGCAGGCAGAATTATTTTTCTGGCCCCATTCAATAAAAATTTTCTCATCGCACAAGCAAGTACTTAAATTCTGTACAACACAATATTCAAAAAAATTATTCCGGAATGATTCATTGATGAACTACCCTTTTTTTTAGCGCGCTGACCGGGCAATTAATTTGTCTCCCGATTTGTTTACCGTTTTTGTAAGTAATAACTCGAATTTCTGAAGCTTCTGCCGGAATGCTCAGGGGATAGCCATTATATTCCGGATAAAATGGATCCGGATCTGTTCCGTCAAATGTGTAATAAATATCTAATCCCGGAATTTCCGTATCCAACACCACTTTCAAAGAATCATTTTTTTTCACGGCTGAAATGACCGGATCGAACATGCTCGGCGCATATTTAACTTTAGCAGCATTTAATCGTGGAAGATTCGCTTCTACCCGACCAACAAAATCATTCCAGTTAGTTTTAGTTCCCCAGAAAACTTCAGCAGCAGCCAACGCCCTCGGCCATGTCATGTATTCCAGATGACGAAAGTTTGGAATAAATTCCGTCCACAAAGAAGCTTCGCCACCCAACACCCATTTCGGATCTATACCGGAAGGTAGAATTTCTGTTGAATAGGTTGTTTTCAGTCTTGTCATGGCCGGGCCTTCCGGTTCAATCAACGGATCACCCTGCAACTGGCTGAAATAGGTTTTGCCATACACATTCATAACAACCTGATGACTCATTTGCGACGCTTTGATTCCGCCTTCAATGCCACGCCAGCTCATTACGGCTGCCTCCGGGGCAAGCCCTCCTTCCAGAATCTCGTCCCAACCCATCATCTTCTTTCCTTTGGAAATTATTATTCTTTCGAGTCTTTTCTCAAAATAACTCTGTAATTCTTCCGGGGTTTTCAGTCCTCCTTTTTCCATTAATTCCTTATCGAGATCATGTTTTATCCAGAACTTTCTACCTGCTTCATCTCCACCGACATGAATGTATTCGAAGGGAAATAATTGAGCTACCTGCGTGAAAATTTTATCAAGAATCATCCATGTGGAATCATTGGCGATACACAAATCATTATCGATACTGTCCGGAACATTCTTTGGATAAACAGGATAAGGAATTTGTGTACAGGACAGATTTGGATAAGATGCAATAAGTGCCAGGCTGTGACCGGGCACATCAATTTCGGGAAGGATATTGATAAATCTTTTTTTAGCATAATCAATCACTTCTCTGATTTCCTGTTGCGTGTAAAATCCGCCATAGGTGGGTTTTTCATTCTTTTTTATTTCTCCCTGTACACGCCATGATCCTGACCTCGGTACACGCCAGGCGCCCACTTCAGTCAGTTCCGGCAGGCCTTTGATTTCAATCCTCCATCCCTGATCATCCGTAAGATGCCAGTGAAAAATATTGTACTTGTATTTTGCCAGTTGATTTATATAGTTCTCAACCTCTTTCTTTGTAAAAAACTGCCGGCTGACATCCAGCATCATCCCACGCCAGTGAAATTTCGGATAATCAATGATGTTAGTACATGGTGTTGCCCAATGAACGTCTTTTATTACAATATCGCTTTCCACATTTGCAGGCAATAGCTGTTTAAAAGTCTGAAGGCCATAAAATATTCCTGCCGGCTGATTGGCTGCTACATCCACCTGTTTGGCCGAAATGCTTAGCCGGTAACCTTCATCACCCAGCAAAGAATCATATTCAGGATTTAACTTTAAATGGATCTGATTATTTCTCTTACCTGAAATATTGTTATCAATTCTTAAATTAAAACCTGTACTTTTCTTCAATTGGTCAATGAAAAGATCTGCTACATTCCTCAGCGAAGAAGATTTTTCACAATCAATTACCGTTTTGGCATTTAATTCAAAGAAGCCCGGTAGTGCCTGTACCGAAACAGGTTCCGGGATTATACGAATTGTATTTTTTGACGAAGGAGATTGCCCTGAAACTGAATAACAAAAAGATAAAACACTTAAAACAACAAAAATTCTTTTCATTTCAAACCCGTTTAAAAAATCATGAGAAGATTTTTAAAGGTATTCAATGAACATGAAAAATTATTTTGTCTAAAATTACCAGCTCAAAAATATGCGGGGAACATTATTCATTGGTAATGCACGCAAACAAACCGGTTTTTCAAGCTACGCGACTTTCACCTGATTGCCTGGAGGGGCACTTCACTGTTCCATAGCTGCAAAAAACACAACAATCACCTTTCCTCGGATTTAAAAGGGTATTACAGTTTTCACATTTGTAAAAATGAATGCAGGCATTCAACGGCATTATCTCGGATTTTTGGTGCCCGCACAAAGGGCAGGTAATGATTGATTCAAGTACTATGGTTTTATTTTTTTTATTCATCATACTTCTCTACTCCTTTTTTTGAACTACTTTATCTGATTACAAATTTCCGAATTTCATTTCAGTCATCAAGGTTAAATCTATGTATTGATAAAATAAAAAGAAAACTTTCGTTATAAGTTTAAATAATTAGTTGTTCAGATATTTTAATCATGAAATCAGTTAAATCCACTCCTTCTTTCCCGCATTCAATGCACTCTTTCTGATTGTATTAAAATCTCTTGAAATAATAAACCCTAAACTCTAAACACACTAAACTCTAAACACTAAACTCATCAACCTATCTTACCATCCTCCGCTGGCGCCGCCGCCACCGCCGCTTCCACCGCCAAACCCACCAAAACCACCGCCGCCGAATCCACCACCGCCAAAACCGCCACCTCCGAAACCACCACCGCCTCCGCGTCCCATCATATTACCCATCAAAAACCAGGGCAGGGCATCCAGAAAACTTCTTGAACCTCTCCGGCTCATATATTGCCCGCCACCGCCACCACCGCGCCCACTCAAAAAGATGATAATTAATATCACCCCGACAATTACAACAATGACCGCTACTCCGCTACCAGAGCCATCTTTAGGTTGCTGCTGGTCTTGCTGAAATTCTCCGGCAGCCGCTTTAATAATGTCATCAACCGCACTATTCAAACCACCGTAATAATCACCATTTTTGAAATTAGGGGTTATATCTTTTTCAATAATATGTTTTGCGGTAATATCCGGGATTGGCCCCTCCATACCATAACCGGTCTCAATACGAACCTTTCTTTCTTGTTTTGCAACCAACAAAATAATTCCATTGTTTTTTCCCTTGACACCCACACCCCATCCGCGCAAATATGCAAGTGAGACCTGAGAAATATCATATCCCTGCAAATCGGGAACAGTGATTATCACAATAGCTGAAGAAGTAGTGTCATTATAGGTATCCAGCTTTTGTTCCAAAGCTGCGCGCTCAGAAGGAGTGAGCATATTGGCAAAGTCATTTACTGCTTTTGGCGGGACAGGGCGCGGCTCAATTTTCTGCGCAAAAACAATTGCTGCGGAAAAAACCAGGACGAGCAGTAATAATATCTTTTTCATGGAATGCAATTCTAATTGCCAAAGACGATATTGTCCGGCAATTCATTTTTATCTGTCTGGCTGTTGTAAGGAAAATATTTTTTCAGAGCCAATCCGATTTCTGCAATTCCAATACACAAACCGTCGGCTGGCGATTTCCCTTTTATCTCCTTTACCATCTGCTCCAGCGTGTTTCTCCAAAACTGTTCTCCGGCAACCTTATGGATTCCCTCATCACCAAGTACAGCCAGTTGATGATCGCAGGTGGCTATATAAAAAAGAACCCCGTTGCGGGACTCTGTTTTATACATTTCCAGATTCCCAAAGATCTGGCGGGCTCTGTCCATCGCATCAATATACTTACACTTTCTCTCTACAAACACCCGGACCTCACCCGATGTCTCCTTTTCTGCATGCCTGATGGCATTAAGTATCCTTTCGGTTTCTTCCGCAGAAAAAATGGGTTTTCTTTTTCTTAAGAATCCCATTTTTATTTGATGTTAAATTGAATATCCGGTGGATTTTGAGTTCCCTGATCAGCTTTAAAGAAGGCTCCTTCATGGAATCCAAAAATACCGGCAAAAATATTTCCGGGGAAGGACTTCACTTTTATGTTGTAGTTCCGCACAGCATTGTTGTAATCCTGCCGGGCAACATTGATCCGGTTTTCAGTTCCCTCTATCTGTGCCTGGAAATCAGAAAAAGCGCCGGTTGTTTTCAAATCAGGATAATTTTCTGCAACGGCAAGTAGCCTTCCAAAAGCGCTTTGCAATCCAGACTGTGCATTCTGAAATGCTTCAAGACTCTTTGGATCATTTGTGTTTACTGTGACAGATGTTGCCTTGGCGCGTGCCTGGATAATTTCCGTCAAAGTACTTTTTTCAAAATTGGCTGATCCTTCAATTACCTTGACCACACTATTGTACAGGTTGGTTCTTCGCTGGTAATTGGTTTCCACGTCACTCCATTTTGTCTTTACATTCTGATCGCTTTTTACCAATGAATTGTAGGAACCGCATCCCCAGAAAAAGAGAACCACAATAATTCCGAGAATTACAAACAGGGTTGTATTTTTTTTCATTTCGCTGACGTATTTGTTATTGAATCAAAAAGTAAAAATAAGGGTTTTAAAAAATCATAATATATTTTTTGACAGGCGGCATCACGCCTGAATGGCTGCAATGCCCGGCAGGGTTTTCCCTTCAAAAAATTCGAGAAGAGCCCCGCCGCCTGTTGATACATAACTCACTTTGTCGGCCAATCCAAACTGGTGAATAGCAGCCACGCTGTCGCCACCTCCTATCAAACTGAAAGCGCCACCAGAAGTTGACTTTGCCACAGATTCTGCAACGGCCTTTGTGCCCGCCTGAAAATTCGGCATTTCAAACACACCCATCGGCCCGTTCCATAGAATAGTTTTACTTTCCAAAATCGTTTTTGAAAAAAGGCTGATGCTCGCCGGACCGATATCCAATCCCATCCATCCATCCGGGATTTCATCGTTTGATACAGTTTTCGTTTGTGCATCATTGTTAAAAGCATCTGCAACCACGCTATCCACCGGCAACAGGAAATTGACACCTTTGGCTTTTGCCTTTTCCAAAATCTCTTTTGCCAAATCCAGTTTGTCTTCTTCGCAAAGGCTCTTCCCCACTTCTTTACCCATACTTTTCAAAAAGGTAAATGTCATTCCACCTCCAATGATAATGTTATCGGCATTGTTGAGAAGGTTTTGAATAATTTCAATCTTATCACTCACTTTAGCCCCGCCCAAAATGGCAGTGAATGGCTTCTCTGAATGATGAAGAATCCTTTCTGCATTGGCCACTTCGGCATTCATCAGCAGGCCAAACATTTTTTTATCTGACGGGAAAAAACGGGCCATCACGGCCGTGCTCGCGTGTGCACGGTGTGCAGTTCCAAAAGCATCATTCACATACACATCACCCAATTTGCTCAATTGCTCTGCGAAATTTATGTCGCCTTTTTCTTCCTCTGCATGAAACCTGAGATTTTCAAGCAGCAAAACTTCTCCACTTTTCAACTGAGATGCTTTCTTTTCTGCATCTTCCCCAACACAATCATTCGCAAATTCAACATAAACACCCGGCAACAAATCTTTCAGATGATTGATAATCTGGCTGAGTGAGAACTTTTCATCCCGTTTACCTTTTGGCCTGCCGAGATGCGACATCAGAATAACAGAACCACCGTCACCTAATATTTTCTGAATGGTCGGCAAAGCTGCTTTCATCCTTGTGTCATCCGAAATTTTTCCTTCCTTTAAAGGCACATTAAAATCCACTCGCGTCACGGCTTTATGGCCTTTGAAATTAAAATCTGAAAATTGGCTCATTGAAAAAAATTTTTTCAAAAATAGATAAAAACATCAGGAGAGATTTAACCGATGTTGTTAATGAAGGCAGAAAGACTTGTTACCTTTGTCACTATTTTTTATTATGGAGACAAATCTGGAAGAACAGCTACACACCATACTTCAGAATCGCGTAAGTATATTTCCGTATCAATATGAAGAAGGTGTGCAATTGGATGATTCTATTATTGAACGGATTCTGGAAAGCGCCATTCACGCACCCAATCACAAAAGAACAGAACCATGGCGGTTCGTTGTATTTTCAGGTGAAGGAAGAAAGTACCTCGTTGAAAAGCAGGTAGAGATTTACAAAAAATACAGTGAAATTATTGGTGAAAAAAAATTGAAAAAACTGCAGGAATATCCGCTGATGTCATCTCATGTCATTGTCATTGGGATGAAACGTTCCACAAGGGTTCCTGAAACAGAAGAAATACTCGCCATGGGTTGTGTAATTGAAAATATGTTTCTCACAGCAACGGCTCTCGGTGTCGGGTGCTACCTTTCCACAGGAGGCATTACTTATATTGAACAGGCAAAAGAACTATTTGGGCTTTCACCGGAAGACAAACTCATTGGATTTTTTTATGTAGGTAAAAAGAAAGAACCGGCGCCTGAACCCAAGCCAAGAGACCCTTTGAAGGATAAAGTAAAATGGATCAGGGAGCAATAATTACTTTTGCTTTTCTTCCTCGCAATACTCCTTTACTATTTCCAAAATCTCTTTGCCATATTTTTTCACTTTGGCATTTCCAAAACCTTTGATTTCCATCAGTGATTTTTCGTTTGTGGGTAACTGTTGAGTTATCTGAATCAGTGATTCCTGGTTGGCAACCATATATACGGGCAAATTGTAACGGTCGCAAATATTGTTACGCCATTGTTTTAATTTAACAAGCAATTCATTATATCCGGAAGAATTTGACACTCTGGAACCTGCATAAACATTGATTTTTGTCCGGGGAGGATTGTAATCAAATTTATATTTCAAAAAACCGGTCAAAACAAATGGCTTTTTCAAAAATTGCAATGAATGATGCAATGAATGGAAATACAAATACAAATCTGTAAGCGACACATTCAGTTTTTTGGCAAGCTCCACATGCTCGATTTCGATGTGTGACATTTCAAGCATGTTCAAAAATAATTCCGTGTGGTTCAGAAAATAGGACGAAGCATCTGCCAATCTTTTTTGCAACTTTTCATTATTTTCCACGACCGGCTGATCATTTATCAGATTATTGAGTTCCGACAAAAATCTGCCTCCCGTTATGTGTGCTTCAGAAAGCTTCTGATAAAATTGGTCTCTCCATTTTATCACATCCTCCTGGACGGGCACAGAACCAATCAGCGGAATAATTTTTTCAAACATTCTGATTGGCTTTTCAAAAGAAAACAACTGATCAAACAGATTGAGAATAAAAGCTGTCCTTGCCCCGGCAAATCTTTCCGGAAGAGAGTTATTTGAATACCTGTTGTGGAGATCAACCACATTTTGGTTGCTCCTGATTGCCGTTGGAGGAATTTTACTTAACAACACAATTCCTTCCCAGTGGGTACACCGGCTGAGCGCAACATACACCTGCCCGCCGGCAAAAGCCCTCGCCGCATCGATTACCACTTTATCAAAAGTAAGTCCCTGGCTTTTGTGAATGGTAGTCGCCCATGCAAGCCGCAATGGGTATTGCGTAAACGAACCCAGCTTATGCTGGATCAGTTTACCTTCAGATTTATCAGTCTCATACACCAGATGCTCCCACGTTTCAGGAGATACTTCAATTAACTCATCATCGCAGGCAACTGTAATTTCATCCGCCGATAAAGAATCAACGATTCCGATTTTTCCATTAAAGTATTTTCCAAAAGTGTCATTTTTTAAAAACATAACCTGTGCACCACGTTTGAGCGTAAGTTTTACTTCGGCAGGATAACTGTTTTCAGGAAAATCGCCTTCAATTTCTGCATCGAAAACAAAGGGTTCTGAAACCAGTTTCGACAACTCCCTTTGGTTAATAGTGCCCGCCTGATTGTTGTGACTTGTAAGGGTAATAAATTTTCCGGAGGCGGATTGGCTGAATACCGGCTGGTACCGGCTATTCAACATTTGATAGGTCTCATCATCCATTTGATTGTGCCGGATCTTATTCAATAAATCGATAAACCCGCTCTCCGACTGACGGTAAATTTTTTTCAGCTCAATAAATACCGGCATTTCGTTGCGAAGGGAATGACTGTCAAAAAAGAATGGCGAATCATAATATTCTTTCAAAACTTCCCATTCATCGCGAAGTGCTACGGGTGGCAACTGGTAAAGGTCTCCGATAAATAAAACCTGGAGCCCGCCAAAAGATTCATCAAAATTCCCCCTTACACTTTTGAGGATCGAATCAATTGCATCTATCACATCGCATCTTACCATACTTACTTCGTCAATAACAAGTAAATCCGTTTTTCGAAGTGTATCCAGCCTCCTGCGATTGTATTTCAATCTCGACAAAAGTTCTTCAGCCGAAGCTTCGTTGGGCAAAAAAGGATGGAAGGGTAATTGAAACAAACTGTGCAGGGTAACTCCTCCTGCATTGATGGCAGCAACTCCTGTAGGTGCTGCAATCACCATGTTTTTATTGCAATGATCTTTGAGGTATTTCAGAAAAGTCGTTTTCCCTGTCCCTGCTTTACCGGTAAGAAAAATATTTTCATTTGTTTCGGTCGCAAATCTGAACGCAATTTCAAAATTCTGATTTATATCTATATCTGGCATCGTTGGCATTCCGATAAAAATAAGCATTTCCACAGCGCTAAAGTCCGAATGCCATAAGAAAATTTATTCACCTTGCGAGCTCAAAATTTCAATTGAATCCCTGCCATGAAGTTAATTCCTGCCATCGGAAAATAATAATTTTCAATGTTGAGTTTTCCGCCTTCAATAAAATCATAGGTGTATCCATTGGATTCATACAGATTATTGAATACATTATTAATTTGAATGATAACGCTTGAATTCTTCAAAAGCCCACGGGAAAATTCATGGCTTAATTTCATATTCTCCACAAAATATCCATTCAACCTGCTGTTTTTATCCGAGGTATTATCCAAAAACTGATTCCCTACAAATTTTGACAAAAGTGAAATTTCATTTCTTTGAAACGGTGTAAAAGTTATTGTAGCAGCCCCAACTACATTTGGCGAAAAAGAAATATCTGTATTCTTAAAACTGGCTTGCTTCTGGTTGCCCAAATCATAATCATCTGTGTATTCACTAAACTCTTTTATTTTATTTCTGCTCAATGCAAGATTTCCACTTAAACTCATCCACGACACAGGTTTCCATCCTGCTTCCATTTCAATTCCGGCTCTGTAACTTTTTGGTGTGTTGGTTCTCGTGTATGCACCCACATCATTAATCATTCCGGTATTTATCAATTGATTCCGATAATTCATGTAATAAAAATTCACTCCGGCATAGTAATTTTTCCCTCCCAATGAAATACCGGTTTCCCAGTCATATAACTTTTCAGGAACGGGCAAATGCTGAACGTCAGCCTCAAAATCATCCCGGTTGGGTTCCTTTGAACCCACAGCCAAAGATCCATAAACATGCAGCAGATTTCTGTTGTAAGAAAAACCAATTTTCGGGTTGAAGAAGGACCACGACTTATTGATATAAAGATCAGGATTGTCTTTAAAACCGGTAATTATGTAATGTACGAGCCTCTGTTGTACATCAGCAAACAAAGTAAAACCATCTCCGACAGATTGCATCCATTTTGCATAAAAGTTGAAATCATTTTTGTAAGCCGGCTTATCAAAGGGAATATAATGCGGCGGAAAACCTTCCTGTGCCCAGGTTACGATGTTGTAGTGGGCGCCATCATATTTCGTATAACCACCACCGATAGTTATCTGTGTTTTATTTTTAGCATATATCCCTGAAAAAATGGAACCATAAAAATAATTGTCAAGCCATTGCTGCAAAATGAGATCGGTGTGGCTGAGAGTGTCGCCTCCTGAAACAACATCAGGCAATCCGTATTTACTGAATGGTTCACCGGCCTTGTAGTTTTCATAATATCCCTTTCCTCGGACAAGGAATGTGGCAACATTGAAATTAAGGTTTTCATTGGCTCTCTGATTCCAAAAGAGTTGATAATTGGTCTGGGTATAATTATCTGTTTCATTGGCATAAGGAGTACCGGGCTTTTCCGTACCGGCCGAATTATACCTTCGGTTAGTTTTCAACGAATCCTCCGGTACGCCGTTCCATGCCTGATATGTTTTTTCTTTTCCTGAAATAACGTTAAACCGGATAGATGTGTTTTTGTTCAGATAAGCCGCACTCGCATAATAAGATTTTAATTTGCTGAAGGCTCGGTCAATATAACCGTCACTTGTAATATTCGAAAACCTTGCATCGAACGTAAAATGGTTTTTTATTAATCCGGTTCCGGCTTTGATGGTATTTTTCCAGGTATTGAAAGAGCCGTACGAATTATTCAATTCCAGATATTTTTTCTTATTCACCTCATTGGTACTGAGATTGACAGTAGCCCCGAAAGCGCCGGTACCGTTGGTACTCGTACCCACACCACGCTGAATCTGAATCGAACTCAATGAAGAGGCGATATCCGGCATATCCACTAAAAAAGTTCCCTGGCTTTCTGCATCATTAAATGGAATCCCATTCAATGTAATATTGATTCGGGTGGCATCTGAACCGCGAATACTAAAGCCGGTGTAGCCGATTCCATTCCCCGCATCTGAATTGGGTACCAGAGAAGGTGTCTGACTTAAAATAAACGGCAAATCGTAACCCAGGTTTCTTTTCGCAATTTGCTGACTGCTTAAATCTGTCTTGGCAAACGGGGCTTTGTCTGATGCGCGGATAGACATCACCTCAATGTTTTTCATCATTAACGTGTCATTGGACTTTGCGGTTGCCGTATCCTGGGCATTTGAAACAAAACCGGAAATCAAAAAAATGGCACAAAGAATAAATGTTCTCATGACATGCATTTTTTGGATCCGGACATGCAAGCACGATGAAAAATAATCTTTTTAGGAATTACTTCCTTCGCAGGCATTATCCTGATCAGGTCTGCGGGTATTTTCTCAGCATTTCGCATCACGCGAAAAGCACCCCGGTTGAAAAATTTTTACAAAGTTACAGAGATTTGTGTAACTAATTTCCATGCCACACGTTACAGTTAAAAATCTTTTATGAAAATACTTGCCACCCTGATCTTTCTATTGCCATTTTTAAGTTTGCGCGCCCAATTCGTTATCAACGACCCCAATGCCGAAATCAGAAATGTTACATCATCTTTTTCTTCAATCGAAGTAAGTAATGCAATCGTTGTTGTATTGACGAAAGGGACTTCAAATCAGATAGCTGTAAGCAATTCAAAACCGGAAAATATTCCATCGATTAAAACTGAAATAACCAATGGCGTACTTCATATATATTATCAATCTCCATCATTCAGGATAAGGAATTCGGGTAATATGAAAGTGTATGTTGCCTATACAAATTTGAACTCATTAAAGGCGTCAGGTGCAAGTGTAGTAACCTTTACAGACAAATTCAGGGGAGATCAGTTGAATATAGATTTATCCGGCGCAAGCGAGCTGAAAGGAGATATGGAAGCAGATCGTCTTATTGTAAAACTTACCGGAGCATCATTGGCCAGGTTATCCGGAAAAACAAATGAACTGCAGTTGAATAGCTCCGGAGCAAGTGATTTCAAATCCCCGGGATTGTCAACAGAGAGTTGCATTGCAGATATTTCCGGAGCCTCGGATGCCGATGTTACCGTTACCAATAGTTTAAAGGTAAAAGCCTCCGGTGCAAGTGATTTCAATTACAGAGGAAATCCATTGAAAACCCAGATAGAAAAAAGCGGGAGCAGTGACGTTAGTAGCAAGAATTAAAAAGCATTCTTTCCGTTTAATGACTTTTACTAATCTTATAGTTATATCACAAAGGTTTATGATTTGGGTTCTCGTTTAAAAGTATTTTATACATTTTTTCAACATAGGGTGAATCTATTTTATTTCACGAATGCATGCCAGGTAAAAAAAATTTACAGCTTTAAAAAAGAAATGCAATTCTTCCATCGATTTAATGCCCTGGGAAATCCTATAATCAGGATAATTTTTTCCCGGCAATTTCCCTGAGTTTAAACTTCTGTATTTTACCTGTCGCCGTGAGAGGCCATTCATCTGAATGTACAAACCAAACATGGCGCGGAACTTTAAACCTTGCAACCCGTTCCTGACACCACTTCCTGATTTCTTCCTTTGTACAAACTATGCCTTCTTTCAATTCAATAAACGCAGCTCCGGCCTCTGTGGTGAGGCGGTCGGATACACCCACAATATACGCCTGCGCAACACCGGGATGAAGTGAAATAACATCTTCCACTTCTTTTGGTGCTACCATTTCGCCCGATACCTTGTAAATATTTTTACTCCTGCCCAATAATTGAATGTAACCTTGCTCATCAATCCGTCCCAGATCACCGCTCCTTAACCATCCATCTTTTGTATGAGCATGGGCAGTCTCTTCGGGTTTTTTATAATAACCATGTGAAACAACATTTCCGATAACGGCAAGTTCACCAACGGATCCTTCCGGCAAATCTTCACCAGTTTCAGGATCTACCGTCTTATACCTGACACTGTATTTTCCAAATCCTTCCTGCCCGGCAACACCTGCAAATTTTACCTTTCCCACACGGGATGAAACAACTTCAAGCGAATCTCCAATTTCCGTCAACATCGTCGTTGAGGAAGCCTCTGTGGCTCCACAGCCGGTTCCAATTTCCGAAACTCCCAATTCTTTTACAGCTCTTTTCCAAAGCGGCACGGGCGATGGAGCGGCACAACAGAGCAGCGCATTCAAAGAATCCAGATTTACAGGGTGTGTTTCTTTTTGGTTCAAAACAGAAATCAACATAGACGGTACGGCAAGAAAATCATTGGCCCGATATTGCTTCATCAACTCAAGAGACTGCAACGGAGAAAAACCAAGACTTGTTATCATGGCACCACCAACAAATGAAACGGCAAAAAGCCCCTCCTCTACAAAATAAACATGATAAAGCGGAAGTGGGGCAAATACCCTGCGACCATCTTCGTAGGCACGACTGAGACAGGTTGCAAATCCCGAACGCAACATCATATCGTGGGTCAGCATCACTCCCTTAGGTTGCCCTGTTGAACCGGAGGTATAAATAATCGCGGCTGTTTGATGGGGATCTTTTGCCTGCATCCAATGTTTGTGAAGTGTCACTTCGGAAACCTTTTCACCTTCATTTACAAAATCATCCCACGACAAAAAACTTTCCGGAATCACCTCTTGCGCATTGGATATACAAATAACCTGCCTGAGTTGATGTCCCTCTTCGGTTTTTATTTTTTCAAAAATATTTTTTATCGTCAACGCATGATTTTGCTTCCCGGCCTGTTGATGAAGGATCAGCCAATTGCTATCGGATTGCCTGATCATGTATTCCAATTCTTCTCCCTTTAATTGGGTGTTCAATGGAACAATTATTCCTCCCACCATTGAAATCGAAATCCAGAGCGCTACAAAATCAGGGTCATTAGCCATCAAAACCGCAATATGATCTCCCCTTCTTACACCAAGATGTAAAAAAGATTTCGCAATCTTCTGGGCACGTTTCCATATTTCTCCATAGGTAGCCACCTTGCCGGGCATCATTAAAAGCGGCCTGTCACTATAAAATTCACACTGATGAAAGAAGTGGTCTGCCAGCGTTTTCGCTGTCCAGACGGGAAAAAGTTTGTTTAGGTGATCTCTTCGCTGAGCAACAGAAGGCAACCATATTTTAGCCTCTTCTATATTTTTCAATTCAGATATATTTACGATTTACTTAAAAAATATTTATTCCGACAAAATCATTCAGCAGATTTCCAGATCAGAATTCCGTTTTGTCCGCCAAATCCAAATGAATCACTCATCGCAATTCTGATTGCAGCCTTTCTGCTTTGATTTGGTACTATGTCGCGGGGAGAAATTTCATCCTGATCCGTGCAGTGAAGAGTAGCCGGAATGATTCCAGCCTGGATTGCTTTGATGCAGGCAACACTTTCAATAGCACCGGCGCCGCCCAAAAGATGTCCAATTGCACCTTTAATGGAACTAACGGGAATGGAATTTAACTTCTCTCCAAAAATTTTTTGCAATGCTCTTGTTTCAGCGATATCACCTGCCTGAGTGCTGGTGGCGTGGGCGTTGATGTAATCAATATCATCCGGTTTCATCTGTGCGGATCGCAAAGCCCGTTCAATAGCCAGAGCAGCGCTTATACCTTCGGGATGCGGTGTGGTATCGTGATATGCATCGTTTGATGCCCCATAACCTGCCAACACTGCATGAATGTGCGCTCCGCGTGCTTTCGCATGTTCGAGGGTTTCCAAAACAAACAATGCTGCACCCTCTCCCATGACCATTCCGGTGCGGTTCTTGTCAAAAGGGCGCGACCAAATTGTTGCATCTTCGGGACCTGTAGTAGCCATGGCTTTCGCATCTCCCAATCCCGAAAGAAAAACAGATGCCCAAAGACTGTCCACTCCACCGGCAAGCACATAATCCACATCGTCCCGCCAGAACCAATATTCCGATTCTCCGATAGCATTGGCTGAAGCCGCACAGGCTGTAACATACGTCACTGATGGGCCGCGAAATCCATAGCGGATATCAATGGTACTCGCCGCTGCATTGGGGATGGCTTTGGAAATCATGCGTGGTCCAACGCGGTTGCTTTTTTCTGAAGCAAGTGTAAAAGCTCCTTCTTCCAGCGACTGAATGCCACCAAAGGCAGACCCAATAGCTGTACCGATTCTGTCGGTATTTACTCCTGCCGAAAAAGTATCGCCATCACTTTCTAAAATTCCGGAATCTTTCAGCGCTTCACCGGCCGCAATCAATGCAATCTGTGTAAACTTATCAGTATTCCTGACTAATTTTTTATTTAAAAATTCTTCCGGTTTAAAATCCGGAATCCGTGCTCCCACAGGTGCCCACCTTCTCAGATATTCATCTTCTGTCGTACGCACTGCAGAACGGTTGGCAATCAGATTTTCCCAGAAGGTTGAGACACCTATTCCATAAGGACTAACCGCCCCCATTCCGGTCACCACAATAGTAGGTTTGTTTTTCATGGTTATCAATTCAAAATTTTTCTGTTCCCCTTAAATCAGTACCGATACCTTTCTTTCAACAAAGCGAAAATTTCCGGCGCCTTCTGAGGCACCCTCACCGGTTTCCATTCTGCATTCACCCACATGTGCTGGGTGCTACCTGTAGCGAGGAGTTCACCTTCAGGTTTTTCTATTGTATCTGTATTTTGAGGAAAAGTCATTTCTCTATTTTCAATTTTTCTTGCTTCATAATAGAATCCGAGGCGAATTGCCGAAAGTGCATTTAACCTTGTATAAATAGCAACACAATCATCATAGAATGCAGATTTGAAATATTTCACCTGCAAGTCCAATACTGGCAGGAGCAATCCAAGACTTTCCACTTTGCTATAGGGCAATCCGCTTTCCCGCATCCATTCAGTCCGGCCAATCTCAAACCAGTTCACATAATTTGCATGATGTACCACCCGCATTTGATCGGTTTCTTTGTAGGAGACACGCTGAACGTGCACGTGCCAAACTTCCTCTTTCATTTTTCTTTATTTCAGCGATAAAAAAATTCCTCTTAACGCCTGTAATTCTCTATTCTGATTTATCAGGTTGGGGGTTGCAAAGTTAATGCAGATGGTTCGCTTCACGAAGAAGTATGGTCGATATAAGTCAGGTTCAAATCAACCAGAGATGCAGGCAAAATATTTTACCAATTTATTATCTATAAACTCAGACTTAAGAACAGATTAAAATTTGGCTGCCAGGTTTTATCAACTTACATTTGCACCCCACATCGCGAAGTAGAGCAGCGGTAGCTCGTCGGGCTCATAACCCGAAGGTCGGTGGTTCGATCCCACCCTTCGCAACTAACTTCAAACCCTTGAAAACTCTTCAAGGGTTTTATTTTTCATAATTCTCCAACTTTCTTTATGCCAACTTTTACTGTTTATGTTTTGTACTCCATAAACTTTCAAAAGATTTATATTGGCGTCACCTCTAATCTTTTAAACCGATTTAAGTCTCATAATCTTTTAGCTACGAAGGGCTATACTAAACATTTTCGCCCCTGGATTGTTGTTTATACTGAAGTCTTTCATTCTAAAAAGAAGGCGCTTGACAGAGAAAAACAGTTGAAATCTGCTTCAGGTAGAAAATTCATTTGGAATATCGTTGAAGAATTTCTCAATTCCTAGCATGGGCTCATATCCGCCAGTTGGCGGACGGTGGTTCGATCCCACCCTTCGCAACTAACTTCAAACCCTTGAAAACTCTTCAAGGGTTTTATTTTTCATAATTCTCCAACTTTCTTTATGCCAACTTTTACTGTTTATGTTTTGTACTCCATAAACTTTCAAAAGATTTATATTGGCGTCACCTCTAATCTTTTAAACCGATTTAAGTCTCATAATCTTTTAGCTACGAAGGGCTATACTAAACATTTTCGCCCCTGGATTGTTGTTTATACTGAAGTCTTTCATTCTAAAAAGAAGGCGCTTGACAGAGAAAAACAGTTGAAATCTGCTTCAGGTAGAAAATTCATTTGGAATATCGTTGAAGAATTTCTCAATTCCTAGCATGGGCTCATATCCGCCAGTTGGCGGACGGTGGTTCGATCCCACCCTTCGCAACTAACTTCAAACCCTTGGCAAATAATTCAAGGGTTTTTTATTTTATCGGAGAGCTCATATCCGCCGTGTCGGACGGTGGAAAAACACTTTGGAAAAATTTCAGACAGGGATCCCAAAAATAAATTAAAAAAAAATTCAATAGAAGGTATTATTGCCCCGGTTTCACTCTTCCAATATTTTTGAAAAAAGTAAATATCGCAAACACAAACAAAGCCAATCCAATTATCAATAACCTGACTCCCGTCTCTCTTTGTTGCACCACATCAAAAGCACTGCAAAGAAGGATATCATAAACCATCAGCGCATACCCGGTGGCAATGGCCATTGCCGCAATCATCCCAAGAAAAAGAATTCTCACTTCGAGAATCATTCCTCTTAATCCCGGTATAAAAAAAAATCCGGCTATAAAAATATTTAAATGCATTAACCGGTTAAAAGCTGGATTGATCACTGCCATATCCACAGAATGTGGGAGCATCCAGAACATCAGGGAAAACATTATAAAAATAAAAACCGTTATTCCCCATGACATATCGAGGCGAATTCTTTTTGCAAACCATGCACCGGTGATAATTCCGATCACGAGCATGGCCGGTAATTGCATTATCTGATGCCGTGGCATTGTTTCTGAAAACCACTCATTCAACGGAAAAGAAATTATCCAAAACAAGAGGGCGATTATCAGGACAAAAATTATATCGATTTTCCGTTTATGCACGCATTAATTTGTTCTACTATAAATCCATTACTGTCTCTGGCAGGATCAAACACCTTAACGACTTTGTTATCCGGAGAAATAAGGAATAAATACAATGAATGATTAATAATACCAGTAGCAGAAACTGAATATTTCCAAATGCCGATGTTTTTCAGGAACTGATCGAAATTGGCCTGTGTGGATTGATACGGTATTGCGAATGTCCAGCCTCCGATGTCATTTCCGAAATAGCTGCGGTATTTTTTGATTTTATCTACTCCGTCATTCTTCAAATCGAAACTTACTGTTACAAAACCCAACTCAGACGGGACAACAGATTTGTCGAACAAATGATATATCTGTTCTATCTGATTATTCACCTTGTGGCATACGTAAGGACAATTGAGGTAAACAAAATTGACCAGTGTGTATTTATGTGCATCCGCAATATGAAACACAGTGCTGTCCTGGCTCAGCAATGGGATGTCAGGAAAAGTCCGGGGTAATTCTCCGGCTTTATCAAGTGTATAGGAAAAAACAGTGAAGGATGAAAATCCCATCGTCCATTTCCATACCACGGTAAGGCAAATCACAAATGCTACAACCGGAATCAAAATCTTTTTCATCTTAATCAATTTTACTTTTCCGGAAAAGAATACCTGTTGAGTTTTCAGGCAGCCGCCGGTTCCATCACCAACGCATGCCTTCGTTTCGCAAATTTCTTAAAGAGCGCTGTATAAATGATGACAAGCGCCACGAAAATTATGGTAATAAATATCACTGCCATAAACGCGAGAAACATACCTGTCTGATGAACATGTTCGATAGGAATACCTGAATAATCTGAATACCTTCTTGGAATACTCCTTAAACCACCACGGTAGAAAGTAGCTATAAAACTGTGGCCTGAAATGGCAAATATCCATAACCCCACTCTACCAAGGATGTCTTTATCCAATTCTTCTTTTGTGTGTGATATGTAAAAAATAAATCCAAAAATGAAAAACACAACTCCCATCAGCATGTATGTATGAAAGTGTGCCGGAACCCATGTCGTATTGTGCAATACCGTATTGACGGCGATTGTTGAATCGACTACAGCAGCGAATCCTCCAATAGCCCATCCTGCGCCACCAGCCAAAAAGGAAAGTGGAACGGCGCTCCATTTAATCTTAGAGTGATACAACTGAGCAAGAAGCCCAAACAATGTAACTGCAGTTGCAGGAACTGCGCTTAGATAAGATATGAACTGGCCTGCATACTGCAATGCTACCGGCTGGGCAAAATCCATGTACAAGTGATGGAAATATGCAAAGAGGATGAAAATAAAAGTTGCATTCCATGAAAGGACTACAATTTTATCACTCTTCCATGGCCGTCCTGTAAACTCAGGCAACAGGCAATAAACCCATCCCGTACAACAATACAAAGTAATATTTACAAGTGTGTGGCCAAAAAACATTACCATGTTTTTCATGAGTAACGGATCATAGTTTAACGTCGGCTCAAAAATCTGTAACACATACATCACAAGCATTACCGCTCCGGTAAGAAAAGCAATCACACCGGGAACTGTGGAAATGGTAGTGATCATTACTACCGGAGGCAGCTCTCTCTTTACTCCGCCTTTTTTAAAATATTGCCAACCTAATAAATTAGTGAAACCTCCGTATTCCCTGGCAAGATTTGAAACCACATGAATGATTCCAACCAGCCAGGCAACTCCCATTGTCAGCAAAGACGCACACGCCAGCCCGGTAGCCCAGGGCGCCCAGAAAGTTCCCTTGAAAGGCAAAGGATATAAAACGTACCAGCCTGCCCCAAACTTGCCGACAAGTGTAGCAAAGGCAAGCAATGCAAAACCGATCACGATAAGCGCATATACGAAATATCCAATTCCCGTTTTCAATCTTGCATACCGTGTGGCAATCAGATACCAAAGAGCAGCAAAGGAAATACTAAACAGGATACCAGCCATCCCAAGGCCATGAAGCGTCAACAATGTATAAAATGTATCCATTCCCAAATGAATGCGCTCTGCCTGATTCAGACGCATCATATATCCAAGCACAACCAGGAATGGAAATAAAACCAAAAAAGTAACACTCCAAATAACGATTAGTTTTCTTTCCTTCTTTTTTTCTGCAGGACTTAATTCTGTCATAAGATTTTTCTTTTATTATTTTACATGGATTGTTCCAATCATATAAGCATGAGGCATACCGCAGTATTCCATACATAAAATATGGTAGTCTCCGGGTTCGGTAAACTTATGTTCAAGTTCATTTTTATATTGAGGCATCGCCTGTGTCTGAGCGATCAATAATCCTTCAGGACTGTAAATTCCAAATCCATGGTTCACATCCTGTGATGTAACAACAAACCGGATGAGTTTGTTTGCAGGCAATGTAATTTCACTCTCACCGGTGAATGCTTCAGGTGTGGCGTTAGAAATCCCGGGAGCCATTTTCCATGCCCACTGCATTGCAACGACAGTAACCTCTTCAGCCGGTTTCCCCTGATATTGCTCATACGGTAAAAAACGCAAAGAAATAATTAACCCTACAATGATAGCAAGTGTAAGAATCAGAAAATAACGATCGCGAACATGATAAACCTTGTGCTTTTCGGCCAGCTTATCATCGCTCCCTTTCGATGAGGTAAAAATGATAAATAATACAGTAGCAACTATGAGCGTTCCCGCAATGAAAGCAGTGGTAGCAGAATAGGCTTGTATTGAAAAGAGTAGTGTTGGAAAATAAATCATAACTCTAAATTTGCTTTATTCAATTCTCAGTAATTATCCGGACAATCGTTGTTGTATTATCCCTTTCCAAACTTTCCGGTAACAAAATTATTTGATCCCATTTTCATGGTCAGAAAAACATTTCATTCCTAATGTACCCGTTGAAATACATATCAAATCAAAAACTTTATCTCAGGCATTAACAATTAATGCACAACCGAAAACGATGCCAAAAGTAAGAAGTTTTGAAAAATGAAGATGTTTTTATCTTCTATTAATCCCTGAATTCCGGAATTATAATTCTCAATATCATTCAGTTTACTCCTATTGATTCAGGAAAATTTTTCTGGAATATCCTTTTCAAACCAGCATGTTTAACGAATAAACGATATGTTATTCCATCATTTTAAATTTCCTGGAATGATCAAAAGATCAGCTCAAATGGAATTGCAAATTCCGTCCGGCGTATCTCTGTAATAAATATAACCCGGGTGATTATATTTTTTCAGAACAAATCTTTTTTCAGCTCTTTCCCAAAACTCGCTTTCCTCACTGTAAAGAATATTTTTATCAAATCCACCCAACGCATTAAATACTTCAGCTTTGCCAAAAAAAGTGGCTCCGATATGGCAATTCGATAAATGTATTTTTTTTGTGAGGTCGTTCTTGTCTTTTACATAGGGATCGCCAACAATAATGACACCGCCTTCCACCAAATCCACTTCGGGATGTGATTGCATAAATTCAATTCTTTTTTCCAGGTAATCCATTTTGTATTCATCATCGCTGTCGAGGAATGCTATGTATTTTCCTGATGCCGCTTTAATACCCGCATTTCTGGAAAGAGGGATTTTTCGATTCGAATGACGCATGTACCTGATGTTTTCATACGACGCCATATACCTGCTGACCACGTTAAAAGTATCATCATTACTTCCGTCATCTATTATCAAAAGCTCCGCATTTTTGAATGTCTGATTCAGAAAAGACGGAATGCTTCTATCTAAAAACTGCGCCCGGTTATAGGTAAGCATAATTACCGAAATCAGCGGATTGCCATCAGGATAAATTTCAATCATTTTGTAAACGCACCGGTTTAATTAAGGATACGATTCCGTTATTACAAATTAGAAAATTAAATACAGAAAAAAAATTTTATCCTTTGATGATTTTTCTGAAAATGAAAATTTTATAACAATCAATCCGGGAAAAAGGGAAATTCTTTCCCGGTTTATGGAACTATTTTCACTGGTGTGCCCACAGGAATATAACTATACAAATCGGCAGCTTCCTTGTATTTTAAGGAAATGCATCCGTCTGTCCAATTCTGATAATAATCTACTGTCCACTCTTCCTGAGGACGTGTAGCGTGAATTGCAATTCCTCCTCCAATCTTCGCATTCCGGGGAATAACTCCCTCAGATTTTCTTTCTTTAAACTTTACAAAACTTTCCTGATTTGGATAATTGAGAAGAAGTTCATAAGCCCATTTACCAGAATTCTTTTTAAGGATTACTTTAAAATCTCCTTCCGGTGTCCGTTTATCGCCTTCCATATATTTATCGCGTAAATCGTTACTGCCGAAAACACAGGGATAGGTAGCATACCATCCCTGGTCATCATACACTTTTAACTCGTATGTTTTTTTACTGATAATTATATAATAAGGATTAGCCGGATTGTGCTCTCTGTTTGCTTTTTGAAAAGTGATTTCTGAACCCGGGAACTTAGGATTTCCGGTTTGAGAAACCGGGGTAAAAAAGAAGAGAATTGCGGAAAGCAATAGAATTTTCATAGTATGCGGTAAGGATTACATGCAATTTATCAGAAACAGAAGTCCAGTCAAAATTATTTGCCATTGTGAACAGCATATTTAACCCAACTTTTACACGGGGTATAATTGATTCGCTAAACAGAATAATCAAAAGGGATATCCCACCATTTTAATTAAGAGGAAAACTTAATCTATTCCCATTGGGCCTCTTCTTTAGCTCTTTCTTTTGCAACTTTTTTACTGAGCATAAGGCTTATCTCATAAAGTATGATCAGCGGAGTAGCCACGATGGTCTGGCTGGTCCAGTCGGGGGAAGGGGTAATGACTGCCGCAACAAATAGAATAATCACATAAGCAAATTTCCGGTACGTCTTCAAAAACTTCGGAGTGATAATGCCCAATTTGCTCAGCACATAAACAATTACCGGCATTTCAAAAGCCAGGCCGCAACCGAGAATAAGCGATGTCAGCGTGTCAATATAATCATCAAGCGTTGGCAAATATTTATACACCCCTAATTTTCCAAGTTGAAAATTGGCAAGGAAATTAAAAGTGAAAGGAGCCAAAAGAAAATAACCAAATGCTGCTCCGGTAAAAAAACAAACTGATACCCACCAAAAACTGTTCTGTGCATATTTGATTTCCTTTTTGGTAAGTGCAGGTTTTACAAATCGCCATAACTCCCACAACAAATAGGGAAACGCAATAATGATAGCGCCTATAAACGAAATATTGAGTGCAGACATGAAGGGGCCGCTTACTGTATTCCCAAGCAATTCAATTTTTACAGGTGGCATGCACAGAGAATCGCCGAGATGTAACCAATGCCCGAACCGGCACAAAGCTTTATAGGTGATAAAATTTTCATTGGCAGGGGCAAACACCACATTATCAAAAACCCAGTCAATAAAAACGAAAACCACCACAGCCACTATTACCAGTACAATAGCGGATCGAACCAAATGCCAGCGCAGAACTTCAAGATGTTCTACGAAAGTCATTTCAGCGCCTTCATTGGAATTGTTTCCTCCGATCTTTTTGAAAAATGTTTTTCTTTCGATACTTTCGTCTGCCAAAGGATAATTTTAAGTTTCTGCAAATATAAATTAAGTGATGACCTGCCAAGATTTCTTATTCCCGATCAGGTATTGAGCCGGCTTGCAAATGATCGTTTTCACCTAAAATTAACGTTACACAAATTTCAAAAATCTGGTTTCACTACGCAATTTTTATAAATCAGAATTTGCAATTCAAACATTTTTTTTGTTTTATAAACAGATTTACTATGTTGCCAAACCATGAAACAGGAGAAGCCTAAAATAAAAGTGCAGCTTACAGCATTTGATCATTTAATGGAAATTTCCGGATGGTTGGTATTGGTTTTCACCTGGGGTTTTTTGTATTTCAACTACGAAAAATTGCCTACTTCAATCCCGGTACATTTCAATTTTTCAGGCTATGCAGATGGGTTTGGAAGTAAATGGATAATCTTCCTTCTTCCCGCAATAGCTACAGTAATTTATATCGCAATTACCATTATTAATAAATACCCTCATCGTTTCAACTATTCAATTTTGATAACCCGGCGCAACGCCAAAAGACACTACACACAAGCTACACGGAGAATGCGGTTTTTGAAATTCTTCACATCCGTTTTGCTTTCTTACCTGACCTATCGCACCATATTGATTGCCTCCGGAAAGTTTGACAATTTAGGAAAGTGGTTCGCACCAACTGTAATCTCTGTACTCCTGATTTTTTTCTTGTTCAACTTGTTTGAAGCATTATTGCATACACCATCCGAGAATTGAATCGGGAGCGATTTTTAAAATGCAACCTGGAAAAATTTGAGATCATCCAAAAAAAACAGATACTGTATCTTTCTGCTGCTTATTAAGAAAATCTATTCATAAGAAATAGACTGGATTCCTTTGTTTGATTTTAATTCATCAGCAAGTCTCAACAATTTTTCTCCGGTTCCCACTATGTTCAATTCCAACAAATATTCTTTATCGAATCCTCCCTGAGGAGATCTTCTGATCTGCATTTCAACAAGACTGATCCCGGCATTCGAAATGGTTTCTTCAACAGACTGCAAGGAAATTTTTTCAGGAAATATTTTTATACTCAACAAATGCCTTGTTGTTTCCACTCTTTTGAAAAAGAACTTTTCGATGGGTTTCAGAAAAGCGAGAATGATAAGTGCAAGCGCAGTGGTAGCGATTCCTGCAAAATACATTCCACCACCGATAGCCAGCCCAATGCCCGCTACAGCCCATAAAGCCGCAGCGGTAGTCAGGCCGCGCAACACTTCTTTCCTCCAGAAAAAGATGGTGCCTGCACCCAGAAAACCTATTCCACTCACCACCTGTGCTGCCACACGCGAAGGATCAAGAATCACGTCTGGCTTGCCCAACACATCGTGGAAACCATGCATAGAAACCATCATGATGAGCGCGGAGCCAACACATACAAGCATGTGTGTACGTAAACCGGCTACCCAGTTTAACCGTTCACGCTCCATACCCACAACACTTCCCAAAACTGCGGATACAAGCAACCTGATGATTATTTCATTCATTGAAATTGCCATAATTATTATTGATTAAATATTTTATCATTTCAGCAAATAATCCATTTCAATCATTGCATGAGGTGGCTATAAATTTCCATAATTGCCGGGAAACTTTTAATCACTTTCTGTTCAAAAGATTAAACCTATCGATATAATCAACAATTTTTTCGGAAGCCCCTGCATTGGAATAGACGTATTGCTTTGCAGCCAGGCACATTTTGTCAAGGAGGTTCTGATCTGTCAGCAAATCTGTTACAACCTTCTCCAACTCAACGGCGGAATCCACAGACAAAGCACCCCCTGCATCCATCATTTCAGATGCTTCAAAATTCTTATAAATCACCGGCCCGAAAAGCACCGGCTTTCCATACACTGCGGCTTCAAGAATATTATGCAGGCCATCATCTCCAAACCCTCCGCCCACATAGGTTATCGTAGCATAGTGATATAACCTGGACAAAATCCCCACATTATCAATGATCAGGCAATTTGTATTTTTCCCTTCGTATCCATCCAACAGTTGTGAATACAAAACGGATTTTTTAAATCTCTTTTTTACAAACTCAATATTTTCCTTGTCTATTTCATGTGGCGCAATTATAAAACGTATATCCTGATGTTCCTGAACAAAATGAGACCATACATCTTCATCTGCTTCCCATGTGCTGCCACAAACAATTGTAATCTTTCCTCCAATAAACTCTTCAATCTTTTCTACCGGATGAAAATCTTCAGCAATTTCAATCACTCTGTCACACCGGGTATCTCCGCTGATTGTAATTTTATCTCTCGAAACAAGCGTGGAAAGGTATTTCTGTGAACTGCGGTTTTGCACGAAAAAATGAGTGAACGATTTCAGCATTTTCCGGTACAATGATCCATACCATTTAAAAAATGGTTGTTGCCGCTGATAGATACCCGACACCATTAACAAGGGAATTCCCTTTTTGTAAATTGAACGGATATAAAAATACCAGTACTCATATTTTATCCATAGCACCAAATCAGGTTTTACAAAATGCATCCACAAATGTGCATTTACCACACTGTCCATCGGCAAATAATAAACATATTTGAATTCATTTTTCTCCTTAACCACTTCATAACCTGAAGGAGAGAAAAAACTAATGACCGGAACAATTCCGGGATATTTTTCAAGAATCTTTTTTAATACCGGTTTACCTTGTTCAAATTCACCCAGGCTCGCTGCGTGCATCCAGACAATCGGAGAATTAATTTGCAAAAGATCCCTTCTCACTTTTGAAAAAACATTTACCCGGCCTTTGATCCACAACCTCGCTTTCGGATTGAAGAACGCAACCACAAATACACCTGCCCGGTATATCCAAAGAAATAAATGATAAAAAATAATCAAATCTTCCCGGTTTTTAAAGCAAATCTAAAGGCTTTTATCTTCCTTAAATCGTTAGTTGGACAAAATCTATTCAATTCAAACCCAATAAGTAACAAGCATTACCCGCATATTGAAAATCCCGTATCGCCCGAAAGTCCTCAATTCCATCCCATCCTTATCTTTGCAGCCCCAAATAAAAAATTGATATGCGGCCGATTCGAATGGTTGATCTGCAACAACAGTATCAAAAAATAAGTTCAGAAATTAAGGAGGCGCTTTCCGCGATTATGGAGAATTCTACTTTCATCGGAGGGAAGCCGGTGGATGATTTCACAAATTCGTTTGCAAAATTTCACAATGCAAAACATGCAATTCCATGCGCCAATGGTACAGATGCATTGCAGATAGCCATGATGGGTTTGGGATTACAACCGGGAGATGAAGTGATTGCGCCTTCATTCACCTACGTAGCCACCACTGAGGTGATCGCACTTTTGCATTTGCAGCCTGTTTTTGTGGATGTGGATCCCAAAACATTTTGTATATATCCGGAGGCAATAAGAAAAGCAATTACTCCAAAAACAAAAGCCATTGTACCGGTACATCTTTACGGACATGCTGCACCAATGGATGAAATACTTGAAATAGCCCGCGAAAATAATCTGTTCGTGATCGAAGATAATGCTCAGGCTACCGGATGTACTTATTTTTCCAAAGATGGAATTGCACACAGAACCGGAACGATGGGAATTGTCGGATGTACTTCATTTTTTCCAAGCAAAAATTTAGGATGCTATGGAGATGGCGGAGCCATGGTAACTAACGATGACTCCCTTGCGGACCGGTTGAAAATGATAGCCAACCATGGCCAAAAGAAACGTTATTATCATGAACTGATAGGTTGCAACAGCCGTCTGGATGCAATGCAGGCAGCAATATTATCCATTAAATTACCGTTATTGGATGGCTATATTGAGTCCAGAAGACAGGCAGCAGATTATTATGACAAAGGGTTTTCAGGTAATCCAAAAATCACCACTCCGTACCGGGCACCTTACTGCAAACATGTATTTCATCAATACACGCTTGTGCTGGAAGATGTTGACCGGAACGGACTTGCAGATTATCTGGCCAAACAACAGATACCTTCCATGATCTACTACCCTGTACCTGCTCACAGGCAACAAATGTTTGCGGCATTTGGGGGGAGTAAGTTTAATCTTCCTGTTACCGATTGGTTAACGGAAAGAGTTATTTCCCTTCCCATGCATACCGAACTGGATCATGAACAACAGGATTTTATTATCAATCATGTACTAAAATATGTAAACGGAAATAAATGAAAATTTCAGTAATAGGAACGGGATATGTAGGGTTGGTCACCGGAACCTGCTTTGCCGAAAGCGGAAACAGCGTGACCTGCGTGGATATTGACGAGAAAAAAATTAAAAAACTGCAGTCCGGCAAAGTCACCATTTATGAGCCCGGGCTGCCAAAAATATTTATCAGGAATCAAAAAGAAGGAAGGCTTCAATTTACCACCGACATCAAGGATGGTTTTCAACAGGCAAAAATTATTTTTCTTGCACTTCCCACTCCTCCGGATGAAGACGGAAGCGCCGATCTGAAATATATTCTCGGTGTTGCCAAAGAAATAGGAAACCTTTTACAACCCGGCGACTATAAAGTTATTGTAGATAAAAGCACGGTTCCGGTAGGTACCTCTCAGAAAGTACACGGCGTGATAATGCAACAGCTCAAAGAAAGAAAAATTACAAAAGGAAAGGAATTATTTGATGTGGTCAGCAACCCTGAATTTCTGCGAGAAGGTGCGGCGGTAGAAGACTTTATGAAACCAAACAGGGTTATCATCGGCACAGGCTCTGAAAAAGCCAGAAAGACATTATCTCATTTGTATGCACCATTTGTCAGACAGGGGAATCCGATTATTTATATGGATGAGCGTTCGGCAGAATTGACAAAATACGCAGCTAACTCGTTTCTGGCAACCAAGATTTCTTTCATGAATGAGATAGCCCAATTATGTGAAAGAGTGGGCGCCAATGTGGATTTGGTGAGGAAAGGGATGGGATCAGATGAAAGAATTGGAAAGAGATTTCTTTTTCCCGGAATCGGTTATGGTGGCAGTTGTTTCCCGAAAGATGTTCAGGCTCTTTGGAAATCGGGCCAGGAGGTGCAATATGATTTTAAGATCATGAATGCTGTAATGGACGTAAACAAAAACCAGAAACTTCATCTGGTTCCGAAGATCCTCTCTTATTTTAAAAATGATTTGAAAGGAAAAAAAATCACCGTCTGGGGTTTGGCATTTAAACCCAATACCGATGATATCCGTGAAGCTCCGGCACTGATAATAATTTCCGAACTGCTTAAATATGGTGCTGTAATTACTGCGTACGATCCTGAAGCAATGGGAAATGCAAAAAGGGTATTCGGAACCAGGGTTTCATTTTCAGAAAATCAATATGATGCCCTGAAAGGTGCAGATGCTTTGGTTGTGGCAACTGAATGGAGTGAATTCCGCACGCCGGATTTTTGTAAAATAAAAGATATGATGAAAGGCCATGTCATTTTCGACGGACGGAATCTTTTTGAACTGTGCCAGATGGAAGAGCATAACTTTCACTACGAAAGCATCGGCAGAAAAAAATTAAACAGGAAAAACCAACCTGAGAAATGACTTCTAATCTGAAGGAAAAGACTGAACAAAAACGCGTACTTGTAACCGGTGCTGCCGGTTTTTTGGGATCCCATTTGTGTGACCGGTTTATTAAAGAAGGGATGCATGTAATCGGAATGGATAACCTCATCACTGGCGATCTTAAAAATATCGAACATCTTTTTGCATTGGAAAGTTTTGAATTTTATCATTGCGACGTTTCAAAATTCATTCACATCCCGGGAAGGCTTGATTACATCCTCCATTTCGCCTCACCGGCAAGTCCGATTGATTATTTAAAAATTCCGATACAGACTTTAAAGGTGGGTTCATTAGGAACACATAATTGTCTTGGCCTTGCCAAAGCAAAACATGCAAGAATCCTGGTGGCCTCCACAAGTGAGGTATATGGAGATCCATTGGTACATCCACAGACAGAAAATTATTGGGGAAATGTAAATCCTGTAGGGCCTCGTGGTGTATATGATGAAGCAAAACGTTTTCAGGAAGCCATGACCATGGCCTATCATACATTTCACGGGTTGGAAACCAGGATTGTCAGGATATTTAATACTTACGGGCCAAGGATGAGGTTGAATGACGGGCGCGTGCTTCCGGCCTTTATCGGACAGGCATTAAGAGGTGAAGATCTTACTGTTTTTGGCGATGGCAGCCAGACAAGAAGTTTTTGTTTTGTGGATGATTTGATTGAAGGTGTTTACAGATTGTTGATGAGCGATTACAGTAATCCGGTGAATATTGGGAACCCTGACCAAATCACGCTGAAAGATTTTGCTGAAGAGATTATCAAACTTACAGGAACCAAACAAAAAATTGTTTATAAACCTTTGCCACAGGATGACCCTAAAAAAAGGCAACCGGATATTACTCTGGCAAAACAATTGCTCAATTGGGAACCGAAAATCCAAAGAGCAGAAGGATTAAAAATCACCTACGAATATTTTAAATCTTTACCCAAAGAAGAATTATATAAATTGCCAAAAAAGTTTGAAAGCCTTAAATAAAACCCTTTCAACTTTCAGGCACCATACTAAAGTGAAATGTTTCAGGAATTATTAAAGAAAGAAAAAAAACTGGCCGTCATCGGGCTCGGATATGTGGGCCTGCCTATCGCATTGGAATTTGCAAAAAAGATCTCGGTGATAGGTTTCGACATCAATGAAAAACGCATTGATATGATGCGTCATAAAATTGACCCGAGCAATGAACTCAGCTCAGCGTCCTTTGAGCATTCAGATATTGTATTTACCAATGACCTTAAAGTATTATCTGAAGCCTCTTTTTATATTGTGGCAGTGCCGACCCCCGTTGATAAAAACAAAAATCCGGATCTGGTACCCGTTTTAAAAGCGAGTGAAACCGTCGGAAAAGTAATTTCCAAAGGAGATTACGTGGTTTTTGAAAGTACCGTTTATCCCGGATGTACCGAGGAAGATTGTTTACCTGTAATAGAAAAACTTTCAGGATTGAAAATGTGTAAAGATTTCAAACTGGGTTATTCTCCTGAAAGAATTAATCCCGGCGATAAAAATCACACTTTGAGCAGCATCATTAAAATTGTCAGTGGTTGTGATGAAGAAAGCCGGGATACCATAGCTCAGGTTTATGGACTGGTGGTGAAAGCTGGCATCCACAAAGCATCATCCATCAAAGTTGCAGAAGCAGCAAAAATTATTGAGAATACCCAACGCGACCTGAATATTGCCTTGATGAATGAGCTTTCAATTATCTTCAGCAAAATGCACATCAATACTTATGAGGTATTGGAGGCGGCCGGTACAAAGTGGAACTTTCTGAATTTTAAGCCCGGGCTGGTCGGTGGGCATTGTATCGGTGTTGATCCCTATTATCTTACTTACAAAGCTGAGAAACTCAATCATCACGCACAGGTAATCCTTGCCGGCCGTTCAATCAACGATGGAATGGCTAAATATGTGGCTGACAGAATAAAAAGTCATTTGGACGAAACAGGTGTGGATGGAAAAGCAAAAGTATTGGTAATGGGCACTACCTTTAAAGAAAATGTGAGCGATATCCGCAATTCAAAAATCGCAGATATTGTCAAAGCCCTGAAGTCATTTCCAATAGAAGTTCACGTAACCGATCCGCATGCAGACAGCGAAGCTTTGCAACATGAATATGGTTATTGCCTTACGCCCAAACTGAGTTCGGATTATGATGCAGTAATTGTGGCAGTGCCACATAAAGCATATATGGATTTGGCAGATAATGATTTTGTAAAAATGACAAAGCCCCATGCATTGATTGCCGATCTGAAAGGAATTTACAGGGGGAAAATTAAAAACAGAAAATACTGGAGTTTATAATAAAATGTTGGCAGAACCAAAATTTCATTCAGAAGATTTACAACCTTACTCTTTTCTGGTAACCGGCGGAGCAGGATTCATCGGCAGTCATATTGCTGAATACCTGTTGAAGAATCATGCAGGCAGAGTGCGGGTATTAGACAACATGGCAAATGGGTTCAAATCCAATTTAGAAATACTGGAAAAATATCCCGCATTTGAATTTTTGGAAGGAGATATCCGTAATGCAGAAACCTGTAACCGCGCATGTGAAGGAATCGATTTTGTAAGCCATCAGGCGGCGCTCGGTTCTGTTCCGCGCTCCATCAAAGAACCCGGAAATACAAACGATGTTAATGTTGGCGGATTTGTAAATATGTTGAAGGCGGCCGTAGATCACAAAGTGAAGCAACTTGTATATGCTTCTTCATCTTCAGTCTATGGCGATGAGCCGAACCTTCCCAAAGTTGAATCAAGGACCGGGAATTGCCTCTCTCCTTATGCAGTGAGCAAGAAAGCAAATGAACTTTACGCATCTGTATTTTCAAATGTTTACGGTTTGCGGTTAATGGGATTTCGTTATTTCAATATTTTCGGACCACGTCAGGACCCGGACGGTCCCTATGCCGCAGTGATTCCCCTTTTTGTAAAAGCCATCATTCAAAGAACGCCTGCTTATATCAACGGTGACGGGGAACAGACCAGAGATTTTACCTTTGTGCAGAATGCAGTGCAGGTAAATATAAAGGGAATGCTTACACGAAATCACGAAGCACTTGATAAAGTTTATAATGTGGCGGTTGGTGACAGAACTTCCATCAATGAACTCTACGATAAAATAAAAGATTATTTAAACAGCGATTGGGCAGCCATTCACCGTGAACCGAGAAATGGAGATATCAGAGATTCCCTGGCTGATGTATCATTGGCTGAAAAATATCTCGATTATCATCCGGGTATAAGATTTGAGGATGGCCTTTACGAAACAATTCAATATTTCAAAGAAATTTATCAGCGGTCAAAACTGAACTGAGGAAATTATGACAATCGAAAAAACAGAATTTCCGGGATTGATAGTTATCAAACCAACCATCTTCGAAGATCAGAGAGGTTACTTTTTTGAAAGCTATAACCGGAAAAATCTGCTGAAGGAAAATATAACTTACAATTTTATCCAGGACAACCAGGCGCGTTCCACTTACGGAATTATAAGAGGACTGCATTATCAACTGGAACCTTACGCCCAGACAAAACTTATTCGTTCACTCTCCGGAAAAATTCTTGACGTGGTAGTGGATATCCGGAAGAACTCACCGACTTATGGAAAAGTTTTTTCTATCGAACTATCAGATTCAAACAAACTCCAGTTACTTGTTCCGCACGGCTTTGCACACGGATATTCTGTTTTATCGGAAGAGGCAGAAGTTTTTTATAAATGTGATGCCTATTACCACAAAGAGAGCGAAGGAGGCATTGCATGGAATGACATCGACCTGAAAATTGACTGGAAAATACCATCAGAGAAAGTGATAGTTTCTCAAAAAGACAGTAACCACCCTCCACTTTCCGGTTGCAAGAATAATTTTGTATTTGATGAATCATTATACAAATGACGGAACATTCATTTCCCATATCCATTCTTGTTACAGGAGCTTCAGGGCAGTTGGGAAGTGAACTCAAAGATTTATCAAAATCATTTCCGGATTTTAAATTCATTTTCGCAGGAAAACAGGAATTATCCATCATCAATAAAGATGCAATTCAAGAGTTTTTTGACACTCACAAAATAGATTTTTGTATCAATTGTGCAGCATATACAGCAGTGGATAAAGCCGAATCAGAAAAGGAAACAGCCTATCTGGTAAATGATACTGCGGTCGGACATCTTGCTGCAATTTGCTCATCTCACAAAACAAAATTGATTCACATTTCAACCGATTATGTATATGACGGATCGGAGAAACAGCCGTTAAAAGAGTCGGACAAGACAGGGCCTTTGAACGAATATGGCAAATCCAAACTCAGGGGAGAAGAATCTGCACTTTCCAAAAACCCTGAAACCCTTATCATTCGTACTTCCTGGGTATATTCATATTATGGTCACAATTTCGTAAAGACCATGATCAGGCTTCTAAAAGAAAAAAAAGAATTGAATGTGGTCAATGATCAGATCGGATCGCCCACCAATGCTGCCGACCTTGCTTTTGTGATTATGCAGATTATCAAATTGCATCTTGAAGGCAAAAAGATAAAAGGAATCCTTAACTATTCAAATACAGGAGAAACATCGTGGTTTCAATTTGCGCAATTCATAAAAGAACAGACAGGAAGCCAATGTGAAATACATCCTGTGACCACAGCTCAATATGCCACTCCGGCCACTCGTCCGGAATATTCAGTACTCGATACCACATTAATCAAATCACTCACCGGAATTAAAATTCCGTTTTGGAAAGACAGCGCTTCTGCCTGCATCCATCGCCTGATAAAAAATTAAACAGATAATATTTCTTTAACGGTTTCCCGTTGTTATAAGATTATATTTGTCCGAACAACCAAACTAAATCATCATGAAATATTTCTGTTCACTCCTGTTTTTTATAGGAGTCGTTTTGAGTTCATCTGCACAGGATCTCAATATGAAGTTGCCTGTCGATCCGGATGTGAAAATTGGAAAATTAAACAATGGATTAACCTATTACATCAGGCACAACGAAAAGCCGGACAACAAAATTGAGCTCAGGCTTGTTGTTAATGCAGGTTCTATTCTGGAAACAGATGCGCAACAAGGAATAGCGCATCTTAGTGAGCACATGGCATTTAATGGAACCAAACATTTTAAGAAAAACGATATTGTTAGTTATCTCCAAACCATTGGAGTCGGTTTTGGAAATGATCTGAACGCCTACACCAGTTTTAATGAAACAGTTTATATTCTACCCATACCCACAGACAATCCGGAAAATATTACAAAGGGATTTCAAATTTTACAGGACTGGGCAGAAAATGTAACCTACAATGACAGCGATATAGACGCTGAAAGGCCGGTGGTGTTGGAAGAAAGCCGCCTTGGAAAAGGAGCCAATGACAGAATGATGAAACAGATTTTACCCCATCTGCTCGCGGGATCTCAATATGCCAAAAGATTACCAATCGGTAAAGACAGCATTATCAAACATGCCAGTTATGCCACTGTGAAAAGTTTTTATAAAGAATGGTACCGTCCGGATCTGATGGCGGTAATTGTAGTTGGCGATATCGACACTAAAAAGGCTGAAGCGTTAGTGAAGAAATATTTTTCAGGTTTGAAGAATCCCGCAATTCAAAAACCAAGAAAAGAATTTTCACTTCCACCCTATTCAAAAAGCGTAGCCAAAGTTGCAACTGATAAAGAAGCCACAAGTTATCTTTATCTTGTTAATTATTCAGCCGTCAAAAAAACACCTGAGGTGACCTTGGGAAATTATAAAAACGACCTGATAAAAAATATTTTTATAACATTACTGAATCAACGGTTAAGAGAAGTTACCCAACAACCGAATCCACCTTTTGTTTCGGCCTTTGGATCCTTCGGGAGTGATGCAAGAGGGTATGATGCATTCATGGGGTATATCATGGCAGGCTCCAATCCGGATCTCAGGGCGTTAAGTGCATTTGATACGGAAACTGAAAGAATAAAAAAATATGGATTTCTGCAAACGGAACTGGACCGGGTAAAAGCGCAAATGCTTTCGCGAATGGAAACCGTTTATAACGAAAGAGACAAAACAAATTCGTCAAATTATACCAGTGAATACATTTCCAACTTTCTCGAAAAAGAACCTATCCCCGGAGTTTCCAATGAATACAAATATTATAAAGAGTTATTGCCGAAAATTTCTCTTGCAGATGTGAATAATATAAGTAAAATATTACAGGAAAATAAACATGAGTTCATCGGCCTGTTAGGGCCTGATGCAAAGGAGGGCATTACTCTTCCAACTCCACAACAAATACTCAATGTTGGAAAAGAAGTGGCTGCCTCAGACATCAAGCCTTACGAAGAAAAAGCAATCGCATCAACATTATTGGCAGAAAAACCTGTTGCAGGGAAAATCACAGGGACTTCCGTAAATCAGGAATTGGGAACAACAACTTACACGCTCAGTAACAATGTGAAAGTAACTATCAAAAAAACTAATTTTAAGAATGATCAGATCCTGATGACAGCCGTACGTCCGGGAGGAAAGAGCAATTATACAGCCACTGACAAGTACGATGCGGAATATATGATCCCTGTCATTGCAAGCATGGGTATTGGCCAGTTTTCACCGGTCGATCTGAGAAAAGCACTTTCAGGAAAGACGGTGAATGTGATGCCCCAGTTTACAGATATTTCTGATGGATTTTCAGGTAACAGTTCGGTAAAAGATTTCAAATCGATGTTGGAGTTGACCTATCTGTATTTCACTTCTCCAAGGATCGACACGGCGCTTTTCAAATCATATATTGAAAAATCGAAATCACAACTTGCATTTTTGAGCGCCAATCCGCAGGTATTGTTTATAGATTCTCTTTTCAATGTTGTTTACCACAACAGCCCGTTGGCCCCGATTGCAATTCCCAAATCCGAATATTATGACAAAATCCATTTGGATAAAGTAATGGACATCTATAAAAATGAATTTCAAAATGCGAATGGGATGCATTTTTATTTTGTCGGAAATATAGATCCGGACACAACTAAGTCTTTAATTGAAACGTATATTGCCGGTTTGCCTTCAACACCGGGAGAATTCTCGTTTACAGATACAAAACTCAGACCTGTAAATGGGGATCATGAAGTGGATGTTTACAAGGGAAAGGATCCCAAAGCTCTTATCCTCAGGTTATATACCGGAGAGAAACCATATAGCCAAAAACTTAATCTTGCAGCCAAAGCTGTAAGTGAAATTTTAAACATAGAGATTATTGAAACCTTACGTGAAAAGATTGGGGGCATTTACGGAGGCGGAACTAATTTCTCATTTGAAAAATATCCTTATCAGAATTACACCATGATGCTCCAGCTTCCCTGTGGTCCGGAAAAAATCGACACTCTGATCAGCGCCTTCGATGATCTGGTTAAAGATCTGGTTGCAAAAGGACCAAGTCAGGAAAACGTCGAGAAGGTCAGGAAACAATGGATTGAAGCACACAAGGTTGACATCAAGGAAAATGGAGTTTGGCTTAGTCAATTAAAGAATTTCGAATTCCTTGGAAATAATCCTGATTATTTCATTAACTATGACAAGTACGTTAATGCACTAACTCCGGAAGAAATTCAAAAAGCAGCAGCGGAAATTTTCTCAACTACGAATGTAGTTACCGGTATTTTGCGCCCTGAGAAAAATTAGCATTGACATTTGGTAATATTGATTTTAACCGGGTCTGGTATTTCTGTCAGGCCCGGTTATTTTTTTAAATGCAGGTATCTTCAAAATTAAATCAGGAAACATCCAAATGTTGAGCTGCAAGATGTGCGGCTATGCCTGTTGAATGAATCGTCTGATCCAAATCTTCATAAGACAGCGCATCGCTCAGAAACCAGGATTCGTAAGGAGATGGCGGCAAATAAATTTGTTTGTCCAATAAGCTGTGAAATATTTCTTTGAAAAGATTTTTATTGCATTGAGAGGATGTTGAAAAATTTGTAACTGCATCTTTGGCAAAGAATACACTCATCATGGAACCGCAATGATTGATCTGGCTCGCCATATTTTCATTATCAAAAACTTTCTTCAGTCCATTTACCAGGTATTCTGTTTTCGCCGAAAGTGATTTATAAATTTCAGGATGTTCCGACAAAATGCTGAGCAGTGTATAACCGGCTGTCATTGCAATCGGGTTTCCGCTCAACGTTCCGGCCTGATACACATTGCCCGTGGGAGCCACATGTTCCATGATGGATTTGGGCCCTGCATAAGCGCCCACAGGAAAGCCGCCGCCGATAATTTTTCCGAATGTTACCAAATCTGCTTTGACATTAAACAGTTCCTGAGCGCCGCCGATTGCAAGCCGGAATCCTGTCATCACTTCATCAAAAATCAGAAGAATATGATGTTCGTCGCAGATTTTGCGAAGGCCTTCAAGAAATCCTTTTTTTGGAAGTACGCATCCCATGTTGCCTGCAACAGGTTCAACAATGATGGCGGCTATCTGACCGGAATAAGTTTCTGCCAGTTCGTTCACCTTTTCTAAATCGTTGTAGGGTGCAATCAACGTATCTGAAGTAACAGCTTCCGGTACACCGGGAGTATTCTGAATGTCCAGCGTTGCTACTCCGCTTCCGGCATTCACCAAAAACATGTCTGCATGGCCATGATAACATCCTTCAAATTTGATGAACTTATTTTTTCCGGTAAATCCTCTTGCCAGCCTGATTGCGCTCATACAGGCTTCTGTACCGGAATTGACCATCCTGACCATATCAATATTGGGAACGATGGAAGTGATCAATTCGGCAATCTTCAATTCCAAATCCGTCGGCGCTCCAAAAGAAGTCCCATTTCTGATCGCTTTTTCTACAGCCTCTGTGACAGGCTCATAAGCATGACCAAGGATCATTGGCCCCCAGGAGCCCACATAATCTATGTACCGGTTTCCATCTTCATCAAATATATATGCACCTTTAGCAGACTTTATAAACAGCGGAGTGCCTCCTACATTTTTAAAAGCGCGCACCGGTGAATTTACTCCTCCCGGAATCACTTGTTGGGCTCGCTGAAATAGGAACTCGCTCCTTTTATATTCCTTCATCTGAAAAAGATTAATGTGTTTAATTAATATTTTAATCTACACCGTCATGGAAAAAATCTTTGTGGTGGGCTGGTGACGTATCATGCGAAGATCCCACGCCATGGCAATGTTGCGAATAAACTTTCTTCCTTCTTCGGTTACTTTTAAAGTGTTTTTTTGAAGAGAAACCAAATCATCTTTTTGCATTTCTTCCAGACGATTTAAAATCTCCGGCATTTCATCAAGATTCATGTTCTCATCTTCCCACGATGTTTCTAACAGGCACATTAAATTGAGGATATGACGGCGGACAATCAAATCTTCCCTGTTCAAAATGTGTCCACGAGTTACCGGTAAAATTCCCTGCTCTGTTTTCTCAATATAACTTTCCACCGTTTTATCATTCTGCGCAAAGCCGTACCAACTGTCACTTATAGCCGACATTCCCAACCCTATCATCAACTGTGTGGACGAAGAAGTGTATCCCATGAAGTTGCGGTGAATCGTTTTCTCTTTCATGGATTTGTACAAATTATCTTCCGGCAATGCAAAATGATCCATACCGATTTCTATGTAACCCGATTCTTCCAACAATGCTTTTCCCCGTTCGTACAATTCTCTTTTTTGTTCGGGTGTCGGCAAATCCTTTTCATCATAACCTCTTTGTCCCACCCCCTTAATCCAGGGAACGTGCGCATAAGAATAAAAAGCAATTCTGTCGGGACGCAATGATTTCGTCATTTCAATGGTTTTTGACATGGAATCCCATGTTTGAAAAGGCAATCCAAAAATCAAATCGTGACTGACACTTTCAAATCCAGCTTCCCTGGCAGAAAGAGTAACCCTTTTTACGTTTTCAAAAGGCTGAATACGGTTGATTGTCTTTTGCACTTTGGGATCATAATCCTGCACACCAAAACTAACGCGCCTGAAACGCAGGTCATACAAGGTTTTCAGATGGGCACGTGTCGTGTTGTTTGGATGTCCCTCAAAACTAAATTCCGGGTGGGAAGAGATTTCCGCATCCGCAAAAATTTCTGTCAATAAAAATTCCAGATTGGACGGACTGAAAAAAGTAGGTGTGCCGCCTCCGAGATGAACTTCACTGATCAATGGTTTTTTACCGAGATGGCTGACAATCATTTTCCACTCTTTCAACACAGCTTCAATGTATGGCCCTTCTACCGAATGTTGTTTCGTTATTCTTTTATGACATGCACAAAAGGTGCACAAACTTTCACAGAAGGGCAAATGGATATACAAACTGATCCCTTCTCTTCCGTTGCTTTCATCAAAACTTTTTTTTACGGTTTGTTCCCATTGATCTGTAGAAAAAAGATGTTCGTCCCAATATGGCACGGTGGGATAACTCGTGTATCGCGGCCCGGGAATGTTATATTTTCTGATTAGCGTATTCATTCTTGGAATTTGATTAGGTGTTGATGTAAACAATTATCATGTATGTATAAATGTTAGTTACCGGTCTTTCAAAAGTTATTTTATGAATTGAGTATCTGCGAAGCCTCTTTGCCGAAATAGGTTGCAATCAAATCTGCACCTGCTCTTTTAATGGAAGTCAACGTTTCAATCATGGCTTTTTCGCCGTCTATCCATCCCCTTTCTGCAGAAGCTTTAATCATGGCGTATTCCCCGCTTACCTGATAAGCGCTTACGGGAACAGTTACCGCATTCCGTACTTCACGCAACACATCAAGATACGCCATAGCCGGTTTCACCATCACAATATCAGCGCCCTGTTCCACATCCTGGATCGTTTCATTGATGGCTTCAATCCGGTTGGCATAATTCATCTGATACGTTTTCTTATCGCCAAATCCCGGAGCAGAATCCAATGCATTTCTGAACGGGCCATAAAAACAACTTGCATACTTCGCACTGTACGACATGATGCCGGTTCCCGTAAAATTATTTTCTTCCAGCGCTTTCCTGAATGCCCCTATCCTTCCGTCCATCATATCGCTGGGTGCAATGAAATCAGCACCGGCTCTGGCATGCGACAAACTCATCTTCGTCAGGGCTTCCACGGTTTCATCATTCAAAATCATCCCTGATGCCTCATCCACGATCCCATCATGGCCATATTTTGAATAGGGATCCAATGCCACATCTGTCATAACCACCATTTCCGGAAGTGCATCTTTAATGGCTTTGATACTGCGTTGCATCAGGCCATCCGGATTCCAGCTTTCCAGTCCGGTATTGTCTTTTTTTGAATCATCGCATTTTACAAACAGCAGCACAGACCGGATTCCCAAATTCCAAACGTCCTTTAAATCAACAATGGTTTTATCAATGGATCGTCTGAAATATCCGGGCATAGAACTAATTTCTTCGGTAGTGTCCTTCCCTTCCACAATAAAAATCGGAAGGATAAAATCCCGTGGCGTCAAAACTGTTTCAGCGACCATGTCTCTGATGGCGGCCGAACGCCGGGTAATGCGGTTTCTTCTTGTTAAATACATATCTTATAAGATTAAAATTTCGTTTTATTTAAAACTGTTCCAATTTTTTATATCCTTTTCAAATCCAGTCCACCGGATTTTTAAGCACTGTTTCCAATTCACTTTCACGACTTCCTTCGGCAGGATGATATTCATATTCAAACCTTACTGTCGGCGGCATACTGACTAAAATACTTTCTACTCTTCCATCAGTTTTCAGTCCGAAGAGTGTGCCTCTGTCATAAATCAAATTGAACTCTACATAACGGCCTCTTCTGATCTCCTGCCATTTTTTTTGCTCCTCGTTAAACTCAGTTTTTTTTCGCCGGTGTACGATGGGCAAATAAGCATTCAAAAATGCGTTACCATTTGACATTGAAAAATTCATCCACTCTTTCACATCCCTCTCTTCATCCGTCCTCAGATAATCATAAAATATTCCTCCAATACCTCTGGCTTCATTGTGCCGGTGTTTATTTACAAAATATTCATCACACCATTTCTTAAATCGCGGATAGAGTTCCTGGCCGAAAGGATCGCATGCATTTTTTATTGTCTGGTGAAAATGAATTGCATCTTCTCTGAACAAATAATACGGAGTCAGATCCGCACCTCCGCCAAACCATTGGTCCATGATCTCTCCCTTATCATCATACAATTCAAAATATCTATAATTAGCGTGAACCGTAGGAACAAAAGGATTTTCCGGATGAAGGATGAGACTGATACCGCCGGCAAACCATTCATCGCCATCAATGTGCAACTGCGCACGCATAATGTCGGTGACCTTTCCATAAACAACCGATGTATTAACTCCTCCTTTTTCAAAAACATGCCCGTTAGAAATAACTCTTGTTCTTCCTCCGCCTCCGTCTCCGGGCCTCTTCCATTCGTCAGTGATAAACGACGTGTCGCCATCCTCATTTTCCAAACCTCTGCAAATAGTATCCTGAAGTGAAAGAATATAATCAGTCCATTCTTTTCTGACAGATATTTTATTTCCTTTTTCCTGTCTCATTTTGGGTGTTTAATTTTCATATTAGCATCATCGGAAAAAATTTTATATTTCTGTTATTACTCTATTTCTTTGACGGCATTCACAAATACCCTCGCATGATCAACCGGCGTATTGGGCAAAATGCCATGTCCCAGATTGACAATATATCGCTGACTTCCAAATGCCGAAATCATCTTTCTGACTTCTTTTTTTATCTCGGTTGCCGGACTAAACAACAATGCCGGATCCAGATTTCCCTGTAAGGTCATTTTATCGCCGGCCCATGTTCTCGCCACTTCCGGGCGAATGTGCCAGTCCAATCCCAATGCGTGTGCACCTGACTGTGACATGGCCTCCAATCCATACCAGGCGCCCTTTGAAAATAAAATAACAGGACAATCATCTTTCAACGCCTGAATGATTTCCTGGTTATACTTCAATGAAAAACTATTGAACATTTCCGGCCCTAATAATCCGCCCCATGAATCAAACAATTGAACACAATCTGCCCCCGACTTCACCTGATTTTTTAAATACAGAATGGTAACCTTTGTCAGCATTTCCAAAATCTGATGTGATAGAGCCGGATTGCTGTACAACATTGTTCTGGCCTTGTCATAAGAATTACTACTTTTTCCCTGAACCAGGTAGCAGAATAATGTCCACGGTGAGCCTGCGAAACCGATCAGCGGCACTCTTCCATCCAATGTTTTTTTTGTCAGCGCAATGGCATCAAAAACATAATGCAATCTTTCCTCTACGTCAGGAATACACAGCTTTTTCAGATCATCTTCCGAACGCACAGGAGAGGGAATCACCGGCCCGGTATTTTCAACCATCTGTACTTCCACGCCCATCGCCTGGGGCACAACAAGAATATCAGAAAAAATAATCGCTGCATCCACGCCAACCTGCTCAACTGGCTGAATGGTTATTTCAGTTGCGATCTCAGGTTTTTGAGTGCATTCAAAAAAGGAATATTTTTCACGAATCTTTCGGTAGTCAGGAAGATATCTTCCCGCCTGCCGCATCATCCACACAGGCGGCCTCGGCACCTCTTCTCCTGCCAATGCCTGCAACAATAAATTATTTTTTAAGGATTCCATTTTCACTTTTTAGATTGTCAGATAAAATCTTTAATAATTGGCCGATAACCGGCTTTGGACTTGCAAAGACGGGATTGGTAATTCGTTGTTTTAATGAAGATGCTGTGGTCCCGCCGATGGCATAACAAGGTATATGCGATTCAATTTTGTTGACAGAAAAAAAACTGTCAACAGCGCTTGGACTAAAAAATAAGTATGCAGAAAAACGCTCCTGAATTTTTTGCGGAGTGGCGACTGTCTTATAAATAATCCATTCTCTAAAAGGAATCAAATGCTTTTTAAAAAAAAGCGGAAGCGTATCTCTTCTTTCATTGCTGCAAAAAAAATGGACTTTGTTTTCGGGAAGATTTTCTTTTATCACATGGATTAAGTCATCCGCATTGTCAGCGCTTGCAATGATTTGATTGGAATTTATATGTTTGAGCAATTCTTTTTTAGTAGCTCCTGACAAAGAATAGTACTGCCATTTTTCTCTGAAATCTTCCTGGAAAAATTGAAGATATTTTTCAACAGCAAACCTCACAGCATTTTTGCTGGTGAACAACAAAATCTGATTCGGTTGTTGCAATTCTTCTTCCATCAAAGTTTTCTGATAGTCCTGCAATTCAACCGGGACTGTCCGGATAAAGCTTTTGCAAACGACCTCCAAACCCAACCGCAGAGCCGCATTCCGGTCTTCGTCTGTCAGTAACCGTGTACAAAATACTTTTGTCATTATCCTAAAAAATTAAGAACAGTTATTGATTCAGCAATTCAACTATTTGCCTTCCTTCACCTGCCATCAATTCATTTCCGGCTTCTGTTCCAAGCCCACTTGCATTATCTAACGAAGCATCTTTTTTAATGGAAGCTTTTTGTTTTCCATCCGGCGACAAAACATTTCCCTGGAAAAACATCCGGCCATTTTCTATTTGTGCAAGTGCACTGATCGGGGTGGCGCAACCGCCCATCAAAGCTTTTAAAAAATCACGCTCTACTGCTGTGCACAATGCTGTTTCCTCATCGTTCATCAAAGAGCATGCATCCAAACAAAAAGAATCATTTTCCCTGCACACCACCATAATAGCTCCCTGGGCAGGCGCCGGCAACATCCAATCCAACTCTACCGATTTTTCAGGACGCAAATGAATACGTTCCAATCCCGCTGCTGCAAATAACGCCCCGTCCCAGTTGCTTTCTTCCAGTTTTTTAAGACGTGTATTTACATTTCCCCGCAACCCAACAACTTCACTTTTAGGATAACGGTTTAACCATTGCGCTTTTCTGCGAATACTTCCGGTGGCGATGAGACAAGGGTTTTCGCGATCGTCAAGAAAGGTTTTGTCTTTTCTGTAAAGGAGCAAATCCTTGACCGGCCCGCGTTTCAATACAGCCGCCTGTTTCAAACCCCTGGCCAGAATGGTCGGCACATCTTTCATGGAATGAACTGCGATATCCACTTTTCCTGAAAGAACTGCCGCATCAAGATATCTTGTAAAAACGCCCACAGAACCCATTTCATAAAGTGGTGAATGAAGGTCAATATCTCCCTCGCTCTTTATCGGAACGATCTCCGTTTGGTAATCATTATCCTCTAAAATCTTTTCCACCTGTTCTGCCTGCCAAAGGGCCAATTGACTTGATCTCGTCCCGATTTTAATTTTTCCTTTCATATCACTCAACTGTTGCCACTTCAAAAATTTCACTCAACACCCTGCAGTAGAAATCTGCTTTGCCATTGCTATCGCGAAGTTTACCGGCAAGAACATTCAGCATCTTTTGTATCATCGTATTGGACAATGCTTCCAGATCATCTACATTGGCCTGCGTTTCCTTGTGCTGATTTTTGATAGCTCTTTCGGAAATACGTTCCATCTTTTCTTTAACTGCTTTGAGAATAATGGCATGTTTCCTGGATTTATACCACTCCTGAAAATCCTTCATTTCATCTTCAATGATCTTTTCCGCTTTCGGAATTTCATCTTTACGAATTTCAAGTGTCTGTTCGGTTATCCTGGAAAGTTCGTCCACATCAATGACACGAATCCCATTTATATTCTTTATGTCTTCACTTACGTTTCGCGGAATGGAGAGATCAAGAATTATTTTATTTCTTTCCCGGATGTCTTTTACTTTAAGCGTAGGTTCTGGTGCATTTGTCGCTACCATTACAATATCGGCTTCCCTCAACTGCACATCCAAATGGTCAAAAGGAACGTAAGAAATACCCTGCTCAGAGGCAAATGTGTTTGCCACTTCTTCGGTGCGATTGATGACCGTAATTTTTTTCAGGCTCAGGTAATCCATAAGGTTCATACAAGTACTCCGGCCAATTTTTCCAAGGCCGAGCATAAGCAGGTTTTTATTTTCAATATCCGGAACTTCCCTTAAATATTGAACAACTGCAAAGGCTACTGAAACCGTTCCGGAGCTAATTGCCGTTTCGGTTTTCACCCGTTTTGACACCTGAAAAGTACTGTTCAAAAGACGTTCGGTAAAAGCATCCAGCATGTTTAAATCCTGTGCTTTATGAAACGCATGCTTCACCTGCGCACTCACTTCATAATCTCCTAAAATTTGTGAATCAAGTCCGCAACCTACACGGAACAAATGTTTGATTGCTTCCTGACCATTGAGGACATAAGCGTTGGATAAAAATTCAACTGCATTCCCTTTTGTTTCACTGCATAGCAAACGAACAAGATGACTGGCATCTTCAGCAAAACCATAAATTTCAGTCCGGTTACAAGTTGATATAATAAAGCATCCCGGAGAATTATCTAACGAGTTATTGCGTGCAATCCGCTCATACGCTTTTCCATCAATTGCAAACAAACTACGTACTGCGGTATTTGCTTTTTCATAATTAATACCGGCCAAATAAAAATTTGATAACGACTTACTGTAATCCTCTTTCTCCATTTCTTGTGATAAGAATAATAATGACTCCTGCAAAAGTACTTGGGAGTTTAACGGCAAGCCAGCAGAAAATCTTTTATTTGGTCATGGTTCTGTCATATCTGAATAAATTTCCCAAAGTAGCTTTTCTAAATAAGAGATTTGTGGGATATAACGCCAGAGAAATAAATTTTGATTTCTCTGAATAAAACTTTTTATTCATGCCTGACTTCGGAGATCACATGGGAATTCTGATAACAAACCTCGGTTCCCCAACATCCACTAACTTATCTGACATAAAAAAATATCTGACAGCATTTTTGATGGATGAGAGAGTAATTGATATTCCAAAAGTGTTTAGATCCTTTCTGGTAAAGGTTTTAATAGTACCAAAGAGAGCGCCAAAGACAGCCCAGTCGTATAAAAAAATATGGCGGCCCGAAGGTTCACCTTTAATTATCTATTCAAAAAAACTGAAGGAAAAGATTCAACAAAAAACAGATATTCCTGTTGCGTTGTGCATGCGGTATGGAGAACCTTCAACTGAAAAAGCATTTGAAGAATTATTGGCACGGGATCCGGATATTCAGCAGGTAACGGTTTTGCCGCTCTATCCTCAATACACCATGTCAAGTTTTGATACTGCTGTGGAATCGCTGAAAAAAATTCACCGGGAGAGAAATTATAAATTCAAACTAAAATTCCTAAATCCATTTTATAATCATCCGGATTATATCGCTTCGCTGGCCGCAACGATAAAACCGTTTATTGAAAAGGGTTATGATAAATTGTTATTCAGTTATCACGGCATTCCGGTCAGGCATTTGGAAAAAGATGAAAAACGAATCGCTTCCGGAAAAGCGGATTTCAATTTGCCGCCCATCAACTATCAGCAACAGGCACAGGAAATTTCGCGGTTAACTGCAGAAGCTCTGCATATCCCAAAAGAGAAATACGAGACATCTTTTCAATCCAGGCTTTCTGCAGCCGGTAAGACCTGGCTTACACCTTACACGGTAAACAGGTTATCTGAATTGCCGGGAGAAGGAGTGAAAAAGTTACTGGTTGTTTGCCCGGCCTTCATCAATGATTGTCTGGAAACCATTGAAGAGATCGGAATGGAAGGGAAAGAAACTTTTGAAAACGCAGGAGGGGAAAGCCTTACCTTAATTCCATGCATCAATGACCAGGATCAGTTTGCAGAAACCGTGATTAAATGGGCGTCGGAAGGGCAATGAGTTCTATAACCTTAATGCATACACGTAAGATAACCGGTGTAAATTATTCTTGTATTTTCCAAAGTCATTCAGGAAAAATAATTCATAAAATGAAATAGAAATTGACCATGTATCTATATTTAGTTGCATTACATGTCATCTTTATTGTCACCTGGTTTAGCGGAATGTTTTATATCGTACGGCTTTTTATTTATTCCGCAGAAGCAAACGAAAAAGAACCTGCAGAACGGGAAGTCCTGCTCAAATATTTTAAGGTAATGTCACGGCGGTTGTGGCTGGGAATCACCTGGCCATCTGCCATTCTCACACTGATTCTGGGTCCGTGGGTGATGTGGAAAGGAGGATGGCTTGAAAATTTCGGAGTGCAACATTGGCTTCATGTTAAACTGGTTTTTGTGGTACTGCTCTATTTTTATTTTTTTAGTTTACAACACATCTATAACCAGCAACAAAAGGGAATTTTTAAAATTTCATCACAAAAACTCAGGATATGGAATGAGGTGGCGACAATATTCTTGGTAGCCATTGTGATGCTGGCCGTCGTAAAACAAAGCATGAGCTGGCTTTGGGGATTGGCAGGCCTGGTCGGTCTGATGATCGTACTGATGGCTGCTATTAAAATTTATAAACGAATCCGGGAAAAACACACTACCTAAATACTTTCTAAAGCCAGTTTAAAAAATAGCTTCCTACTTCTTATTTTTCGTTTAAGATCAGGAAACTATTTCAAATCTGAAATATCTGTTCTATCCACTGTAAAAAGAAGGATCCTGAAAAAGGTAAAAAAAATGAATTAATTCAGACGGAAATTGTGCATAAGAAACCAGTTCCTAAAAACCAGGAAAATACGGTGGATAACTCTTTGGAAACAAGAGAACACCTCCTGTTATTACACAAAATTTAAGTCTAGGGAGGACTGAATAGTTAAAAAAATTAAACCCTCTATTAACAAAAAGGAATCATTAACCCTGATTAAAACATAAGGCTTAAATCAAAAAAAGCTGTACTAAAATTAATTAATACAGCTTCAAAAAGTTTTTTCAGATCAGAGATACTTATTAATAATCTCTCTTGTATCCACCGCCACCGCGATTACCATATCCACCACCGCGATTGCCGCCGCCGCCATAAGATTTCTTATAACCGCCGCCACCACCTTCAGGGCGTGGTTTACTTTCATTGACGATAATTTTGCGTCCCTGCACTTCACTTTCATTAAGAGAAGCAATTGCATTTTTAGCAGCATCATCGTCTTCCATTTCTACAAAACCAAATCCTTTGCTGCGGCCGGTATTTTTTTCACGCAGAATCTTTGCGCTTGAAACCGTGCCGTACGATACAAATAAATTCTTGAGATCTTCATCAGTCATTGACCAACTGATATTACCAACATAAATGTTCATTGTAAATAAATACTTTAAATAAAAAAAATTGTTCGATTAATGAAATTAGAAGCAACAATGAACTGAGGTAAACGAAAGAATTCCGTCAGTCAAAAGATGAACAGACTAAACCCATTAATTTCTTCATAAAGGTATATTCTTTCTACGACACAAAGTCAGTTTGGGGTAAAATTTTTATTAAATTATTTGGAATTGGTTTCAATAACAAAATTCAACCTTGAAAAGCTTCGTAAAATCACTAATAAATATTCAATCTTTTACCACATCACACAGCTTCATTGGCAGACTGAATACCGCATGTTATTGAACTTATTCCGAATAGAGAAATTCATTAGCCTTTTCAGCTTTTTCAATTGACTCAAAGGAAGAAAGAATGTCGGCTCTGCCTTTTTGTACAAAAACATTATGTTCAAAATGTGCTGCCGGTTTTCCATCCCTTGTAACGACTGTCCATCCATCATCCTTTGTATAAACTTCTTTTCTTCCCAGATTAATCATCGGTTCAATAGCAATCACGAGTCCCTCCTTCAAAACATTGCCGGTTCCCCTTTTACCATAATTTGGAATCTGAGGATCTTCATGCAGATCACGGCCCAAACCATGACCAACTAATTCACGAACCACACCATATCCTTTTTGTTTCTCGGTATGCTGTTGAATAGCTGATGAAATATCCCCTATTCTGTTACCGGCAGTTGCCTTTCTGATCCCTTCGTACAAAGATTCCTTTGTTGTTTTAATCAATTCAACAACTTCAGGAGTTGTATCCTTTAACACAAAAGTATAGGCGCTATCACCGTGCCACCCATCCAGGACAGCACCCACATCTACTGAAACCACATCTCCTTCCTTTAACGGTGAATCGTCCGGAAAACCATGAACTACTGCTGCGTTTACCGAAATGCAAGTAGCAAATGGATAACCCTCATATCCTTTGAAATTGGGAATGGCGCCCTTACTCCTTATGTATTCTTCGGCCCTGTCGTTTAATTGCATGGTCGTTATACCGGGCCTCAAAATTTTTGCTGTTTCAGCAATTGCGTCATTGACAATCTTACAACTTTTTCTAATTAGCTCAGCCTCTTCTCTCGTTTTGTAATTAATCATTTCTCTTCTTAATCCTTTAAATATAAAAAGCCCTGTCAATACAGGGCTTCAACATAAAATATTTTTTTGTTTAGAATCCTCCCGTCACACCCGGTGCTGCTGTTGACCGCCTTCCATGCATGTGCCCTGTGGTCATTAAACCATCATACTGCCGCATCAACAAATGAGTTTCAATTTGCTGGAGGGTATCCAAAACAACAGCTACCATAATCAGCAATGAAGTTCCTCCGTAAAAAGTTGCAAATCCCTGAGTAACCCCCATTAACTGGATAATTCCCGGCAAAATACCTGCAATTGCTACCAGAACGGCACCTGGTAAAGTTACACGATCCATAATGGTTCCAATGTATTCTGTTGTAGGCTGTCCCGGTTTGACGCCCGGAATAAATCCGTTACTTCGTTTCAAATCATCACTCATCTGTTTAGGATTAAAGATAATCGCCGTATAAACAAAGGTGAAGGCAACTGTCATCAAGCCAAAGATCAGCATGTAAACAGAGTTCGTGGGATCTGTAAAATATTTAGCCCAACTTTTTTCACCCGTTTGAAAACCCACGAACATAGTCGGTAAAAACATGATGGCCTGTGCAAAGATGATTGGCATCACACCACCGGCATTCACTTTCAAAGGAAGAAACTGTCTTGCCCCCCCAAACTGGCGGTTACCCACAATTTGTTTGGCATAGTTTACAGGAACTTTTCTCACACCCTGAACAAGCACAATCAAACCAAGAGTAACGGCTATGAAGACCGCAATTTCAACTGTGAACAATAACAATCCCAAACCTCCCTTGGTTTCTTTTGCAGCGAATTCCTGTGCAAAAGACTGTGGCAATCTTGCCAAAATACCAACCATGATGATAATGGAGGCACCGTTACCAATTCCTTTATCTGTAATTTTTTCACCAAGCCACATTACAAACATGGTACCTGCTGTGATAATAACTACCGTGGAAAACCAGAATAACTGACCTCCAAAACCCGGCAGGATAGCGTCGCCGCTTGTAGATTTCAGAAAACCGATATAAGCTGCTGCCTGAAATACAGTAACTATCACTGTGAGATAACGGGTCCATTGATTAATTTTTCTTTGTCCACTCTCACCTTCCTTCTGTATTTTACTTATTTGCGGAACCAATACAGTTATCAACTGCATAAAGATACTGGCAGAGATGTAAGGCATAATTCCCAGAGCAAAAATAGATGCCTGAGAAAATGCACCTCCGACAAATGAGTTCAGCAAACCAAGCATACCGCTTTGTGCACTGGCCTCAAGATTGGCTAATTTATTAGGATCAATTCCCGGCAAAACGATAAATGAACCAACCCGGTAAACAAAAAGCAACAGGAAAGTATAGATGAGCTTTTTGCGGAGTTCTTCTATCGACCAGATATTTTTTAGTGTTTTGATTAATTTCTTCACAGAAGGATCAGATTTAATTTGTAGGGCCTACAAATATCATTTAAATTATTTGATTATTTCTACACTACCGCCTGCTGATTCTATAGCTGTTTTGGCTTTCTGGCTGATAGCGTTTACCTTAAATGATACAGACGATTTTATTTCGCCATTTCCCAAAATTTTTACATAATCAAACTGACTTATCAGGCTGTTTATGTAAAGGTTCTCAGGAGTAAATTCTTTGAAACCGTATTTCTTCAAAAGATCTTCCACCTGGCCGATATTGAAAATCCTGTATTCAATTCTGTTGTTATTCTTAAAACCGCGTTTGGGCAATCTTCTTTGGATTGGCATTTGACCGCCTTCATGACCAATTTTAATTTTATAACTGGTACGGCTTTGAGCACCTTTATTTCCTTTGGTTGATGTACCACCTTTCCCGGAGGCTTCACCACGTCCAAGGCGCTTTTGCTTGTGAGTCGCTCCTTTAGCCGGTTTAAGCTGATGTAGTTCCATTTTTTTGATTTTTACTTAACGCCCTGTTATTACAAGGCTCGCATTTAAATTATTATATAAACAGAAAGAACCGGTCAGGCCAGTTCTTCAACTTTCACGAGATGATTTACTTTTTTAATCATACCAAGAATCTGGGGAGTTGCCTCCACTTCACGTTCAGCATGAGGTTTGGTAAGTCCCAGAGCCTTGAGTATTCTTTTTTGTCTTTCCGGACGGTCAATACCGCTTTTAATTTGTTTGATCTTAATCTTTTTCATAATGATTCGGTTTAACCGTTAAATACTTTCTTAACAGAAATATTCCTTGTCTTAGCCACTTCAACCGGTTCGCGCAACAGGCTCAAAGCCTTTACTGTAGCCTTTACCACGTTTTGTGGATTTGCTGAACCCAAAGATTTTGCGAGTACGTCGGTGATACCTGCACTTTCCAAAACTGCACGCATACTACCTCCGGCAATTACACCTGTACCGAGTGAAGCAGGTTTAATCATGATCTTTGCGGCTCCGGCCTTGCACCATTGTTCGTGAGGGATGGTACCCTTTGTAACCGGAACTTTAATAAGATTTTTCTTAGCGTCTTCTATGCCTTTGGTAATAGCTTCCTGAACTTCCTTTGCCTTTCCCATTCCCTGTCCAACAACACCTTTTTCATCACCCACCACCACCAGCGCTGAGAAACTGAATGCTCTCCCTCCTTTGGTTGTCTTTACCACACGGTTGATTGCAACCACTTTTTCTTTGAGTTCAAGTTCAGAACCTTTTACTCTTTGATTAGATTTTGCCATTTTTTATTATTTCTATTAAACCGGCTTTTCAATGCCGGAAACTTTTCTGATAATTAAATTTCTAAAATTTCAATCCGCCTTCACGTGCACCTTCAGCAACTGCTTTCACACGGCCATGATAAATATATCCGCCCCTGTCGAAAACTACTTCTTCAATTCCTAACTCCTTCCCTTTCCTCGCAATCGCTTCGCCAACCAGCTTACTGCTTTCTGTCTTTGTTACTTTCTGAGCTGCGATATTTTTATCACGGCTGGAAGCAGCGGCAAGTGTCTGATCTTTTCCATCGTCTATCAATTGAACATAGATGTCTTTATTGCTTCTAAACACATTCAGCCTGGGTCTTTTTGATGTTCCAACCACTTTCTTGCGAATGCGATATTGTACCTTTTTTCTTGAACTGATTTTCTGGTTCATCGTATTTCCTGTTTAACTCCGGATTTTGCCGGAATCTTTTTTTATTATGGTTTATTTACCTGCAGCTTTACCGGCTTTTCTGCGCAATACTTCATTTTCAAATTTCACACCCTTTCCTTTGTAAGGTTCCGGCTTACGCAGGCTGCGCAATTTAGCAGCCACCTGGCCTATCAATTGCTTGTCTGCACCAGTCAGGATTACCTTAGGGTTCTTCCCTTTTTCCTGAGCCGTAGCCACCTTGAGTTCTTTCGGAATTTCAACAATGATATTATGAGAATAGCCGAGAGTTAAATCAAGCAGGTTTCCCTGGTTTGATGCTTTGAATCCGACACCAACCAACTCAAGCGTTTTGGTGTAACCCTCAGTAACTCCATGCACCATACCCTGAACCAATGCACGTGAAAGCCCGTGTAAAGATTTGTGACGGATCTGGTCGGTCGGCCTTTTAAACTCGATCAGGCCATCCTTCACTTCAACCTTTATATCTCTGTCAATTTGCTGGTGAAGTTCACCCTTAGGGCCTTTTACAGTGACTACATTATCAGGAGCCACTTTTACTTCAACTCCTTTTGCAATATGTACCGGTGCTCTACCTATTCTTGACATTGCTCTGCTTTTTTATCTTTTTTAAATTTTTATCAACCTTCTTCAGGAAGATCAATATATATTACACAATACTTCACCGCCAATATTCTGTGCCTTAGCTTCTTTATCTGTCATCACTCCTTTTGAGGTGGAAAGGATGGAAATCCCTAATCCACTTTTTACTCTTCTGAAATCGGCGGGTTTGGAATATCTTCTCAATCCGGGCCTGCTGATTCTTTCCAGATTTTGGATAGCTGGTTGTTTGGTCTGAGGATCATATTTCAATGCAATCTTGATGATGCCTTGTTTATTATCATCTTCAAACTTGTATTTCAAAATATATCCTTTTTCATACAATATCTCAGTGATACGCTTTTTTAAATTGCTCGCAGGCACTTCCACAATCCGGTGATTAGCCATCTGCGCATTTCTGATTCTTGTTAAATAATCTGCAATAGGATCTGTCAACATTGTATTGTGTTGTTTATTCTTCTTTGATTAAAATATTACCAGCTCGATTTTTTCACTCCCGGAATTTTGCCATCCAAAGCCATATCCCTGAATACATTTCTGCAAATTCCGAAATGTCTCATATAACCACGTGGCCTTCCTGTAAGTTGACAACGATTCTTCAACCTTACCGGCGAGCTGTTTCGCGGAAGAAGATCCAGCGCACGAAAGTCGCCTGCTTCCTTTAATTCTTTACGCTTTTTTGCGTAATGATCCACCAGTTTTTCTCTTTTTATCTGACGGGCTTTTATAGACAATTTTGCCATACTTCTTAATTATTTTTTAAACCGTTAGGCTTCTTTACTCATATTTTTAAAGGGCATCCCCAATTCTTTCAATAATTCATAGGCTTCCTCATTTGAATGGGCTGAGGTTACGAATGTGATATCCATTCCTGTAATCTTATTTACCTTGTCAATATTGATTTCAGGAAATACAATCTGTTCGGTTATACCCAAGGTATAGTTTCCTCTTCCGTCAAATGCCTTCTCGCTGATTCCTTTGAAATCTCTTACTCTTGGAAGTGCCACCGAAACCAACCTGTCAAGAAATTCGTACATCTTTACGCCCCTGAGTGTAACCCGTGCTCCGATGGGCATATCCTTCCGCAATTTGAAATTGGAGATATCTTTTCTGGATTTTGTCGGTACTGCTTTCTGGCCTGTAATTGAAGAAAGTTCCTCTACGGCAATATCTACCAGTTTTTTATCGGCTACTGCACCGCTCACTCCGCGGTTCACACATATCTTTTCCAGTTTGGGAGCCTGCATGACACTTGAATAAGAAAATCTTTTCATCAAAGCCGGCACCACATCGCTCTTGTACTTGGTGGCAAGGCGTGGTATGTATTTGGTTTCACTCATTACTTAATTACCTCCCCTGATTTTTTAGCTGTTCTTATTAATTTTCCATCTTCTTTGGAACGGCTGATTTTGCTCGGACCATGTGATTTGGCATCCCAAAGCATAACATTGGAAATGGCGATAGGAGCTTCCAATTTAGTAATGCCGCCCTTTGTGTTCTGGGCTGTTGGCTTGCTGTGTTTGGTAACAATATTTACTCCTTCTACAAGAACCCTTGCCTCTGAAGGAAGAACTTTCAATACAGTTCTTGGCTTCTTCAGATCCTTGTATTCCCCTGTAATCACAACAACGGAATCACCTTTTTTTATGCTAAACTTGGGTTTAAATCTATTCTTCATGATGACAAATTATCTGTCGTTTCTTTTATTTTTTTGACACCTTTTTTTTAAGGGCTGCAAAGATACATTTATATTATAAAACTTCGGGTGCCAGAGATATAATTTTCATATATCCTTTATCCCTTAATTCCCTTGCCACAGGGCCGAAAATACGCGTACCCCTCGGGTCATCTGTACCGCTCAGCAACACCACTGCATTGTCGTCAAACCGGATATATGATCCATCCTTTCTGCGCAACTTTTGTTTGGTCCGTACAATGACAGCTTTGCTGACTGTCCCAGCCTTGATACCACCTTGCGGAATGGCATCTTTTACCGTAACCACAATTTTGTCGCCCACATGGGCATAATCCTGTCCGGAATTTCCCAATACCCGGATGCAAAGCACTTCCTTGGCACCGCTGTTGTCAGCTACATTTAACCTGCTTTCTTGTTGTATCATTTTCTTAATTATTTAAGCCTTCCGGCCGGGACTAATAATGAATTTTCCGAAACTTGAATTATTTTACTTTTTCAACTATCTCCAATAACCTCCAGCGTTTGGTTTTGCTGAGTGGCCTGGTTTCCTCAATTCTCACCACATCTCCCACACTGCATTCATTCTTTTCGTCATGGGCATGAAATCCTTTTGACTTCTTAACGAACTTTCCGTACAGAGGATGTTTTACTTTCCTTTCTACTTTTACGGTAATGGTTTTATCCATTTTTGTACTGGAAACCACACCGGTTCTTACCTTTCTTAAATTTCTTTGCGGCATTGTTATTTATTTTCAGTTTTAATACCTTTCTTTCTTTTCAGAAATTCTGTCTTTGTCCTGGCCAATTCTTTTCTCAGCTGACGGATACTCATCGGATTTTCCAATGGAGATACAGCGTGTGCAAATTTCAATTTCTTGATACGCAACTCATCCTCATTAATCCTGTTTTTCAAATCCTCATCTGTCATATTCCTGAGGCTCGTCATAAAGTCATTTCTAACTGACATTATTCTAAATTTTAATGATGTTCCGAAATTATTTGGTTACTAAGTCTCTCCTCACAACAAACTTCGTCAAAATGGGAAGCTTCTGTGCTGCCAGGTCAAATGCTTCCTTTGCTGCTTCCATACTAATGCCATCCACCTCAAAAATGATACGTCCTCTTTGTACTACTGCTGCCCAGTATTCCGGATTTCCTTTTCCTTTACCCATACGCACTTCAGCAGGCTTTTTTGTAATGGCTTTATCAGGAAATACACGAATCCAAACAGAACCTTCACGCTTCATCGCCCTTGACAATGCCTGACGGGCAGATTCAATTTGCCTGTTTGTAAGCCAAACAGAATCCATGGCCTTCAACCCGTAAGCTCCAAAAGCAATTGTCGCTCCCTTCTTGGTGTCTCCCTTCATACGGCCTTTCTGCATCTTCCTGTGCTTAGACCTCTTTGGTTGTAACATGACTATGTTTTTTATCTTCCTTTATCAAAAAATTATCTTCTTGGTCCGCGACCACCACCTCTTCTGTCTCCTCTTCTATCGCCAAAACCACCTCCTCTTCTTTCACCTCTTTCGTCTGCCTTACCACCGCCAGCAATGATATTCGGATTCAAATCCCTCTTTGCCAATACTTCACCTCTGCATATCCATACCTTTACTCCGATTTTTCCATACACTGTTTGTGCAAAAGTGCTTGCATAATCAATATCCATACGAAGTGTGTGCAATGGTGTACGTCCCTGTTTGATTTCTTCACTACGTGCAATTTCAGCGCCACCCAAACGACCGCCCACTCTCACTTTAATCCCTTCTGCTCCCATTCTTAAGGCAGATGCAATGGACATCTTAATTGCCCTTTTATAATTAATTCTGTTTTCAATTTGCCTTGCAATGGTATCAGCTACTATAGTTGCATTCAGTTCAGGCCTCCTGATTTCAAGAATGTTGATCTGTACATCCTCCTTACCGGTCAATTTCTTTAATTCCTCCTTGATACGATCTACTTCTCCACCGCCTTTCCCGATGATGATTCCTGGTTTGGATGTATGAATGGTGACGATCAGCTTATTCAGTGTACGCTCAATAACAATCTTGGCAATACCACCTTTACTGATACGCGCATTCAGGTAGTTTCTGATTTTGTTGTCCTCGATCAGTTTTTTGCCATATTCTTTGGAGCTCGCATACCAATTGCTGTCCCATCCTCTGATAATCCCTAACCTGATTCCTACCGGATTTGTTTTTTGACCCATTACGTTGGTATTTATTTAGTTGATTTTTTTTTCTTTGATTCTTCCTTTTTGGCTTCTGCTTTTGCCGACGATTTCTTCGCTTTTGGAGCAGCCTTCTTTGCCGGTTTTTCTGCCTTCACTTTTACCTCTGCTTCCTCTGCTTTCACTTCCTCTGCCACAGGTTCAGCCTTGGCAGCCACATCAATTGCATGCTTAATCTTTTCTGCAATCTGCCTGCTGTCCACTACAATGGTTACATGATTGCTTCTTTTACGGATCCTGTATCCACGGCCTTGTGGTGCCGGGCGCATTCTTCTGAGTACCCTGCCTCCATCCACCATGATGGTTTTTACAACCAGGCCTGCATCTTCTACCTTTTCATTGGAATTTTTCTGTTCCCAATTGTTGATAGCACTCTTCAATAATTTGTACAGTGGTGTTGCCGGGTGCTTCGGATTGAATTGCAGAATGCTCAGGGCTTTTTCCACTTCCATTCCCCTGATAAGATCCGCCAATAAACGCATCTTTCTCGGTGAGGTAGGATAATTATTTAATTTGGCTACTGCTTCCATTTTTCTGATTCGTTTTTCTTAATTATGATTTACCAAAACCGTCCTTGCTTTATGCCGAAACAATCTTCTTGCTTGAATGGCCTTTAAAATTTCTTGTCGGAGCAAATTCTCCCAGCTTATGACCTACCATGAATTCGGTTACATACACAGGTATGAATTTATTTCCGTTGTGCACTGTAAAGGTGTGGCCAACAAAATCCGGTGTAATCGTTGAACGACGTGACCAGGTTTTAATCACACTCTTTTTTACTTTCCCTTCATTCATAGCAAGCACCTTTTGTTCAAGCGTTGTTTGTACGTAAGGGCCTTTTTTGATCGAACGAGCCATGTTTTATTTTTATCGATTAATGATTTTATTATTATTCTGTTGCCAGTTTTTTACCATTCTTCCTCTGGATAATCAGCCTGTCAGAACCCTTTCCTCTTGTGCGGGTAATTTCACCCTTTGCATATTTACCCTTGCGGCTGCGTGGGTGGCCACCTGAGGCCTTTCCTTCACCGCCACCCATTGGATGATCTACCGGGTTCATGGCAACACCTCTCGTTCTTGGCCTGATGCCCAGCCATCTGTTTCTTCCGGCTTTACCCTTGCTTTGCAGGCTATGATCACTGTTGCTTACAACACCTATGGTAGCATAACAGTTGATTAATATTTTTCTGAGTTCGCCGCTTGGCATTTTAAGCACAGCATACTTTTCTTCCTTATTTGTCAATTGTGCAGAAGAACCGGCGCTGCGAACCAATTTACCGCCCTGGCCCGGCTGCATTTCAATATTGTGAACCACCGTACCAAGCGGAATATTTTTCAACATCAGAGCATTCCCCACTTCGGGAGCCACATTGTCACCGCTGATTATCTGGATGCCTACCTGCAATCCCTGAGGCGCCAATACATATTTCTTTTGACCATCAGCATAAACTACCAAAGCAATAAAAGCACTTCTATAAGGATCGTACTCAATGGTCTTCACCGTTGCCGTAATATCTTTCTTGTCTCTTTTGAAATCAATTACACGGTACATTTTCTTATGGCCACCTCCTCTGTATCTCATACTCCTGCGACCCTGCCTGTTGCGGCCTGCAGTAATAGCCACCTTTTCTACGAGGGTCTTTTCCGGAACATCGGAAGTTACTTCTGCGTATGCGTTGCCAACTCTCCAGCGGGTTCCTGCGGTCGCAGCCTTATATTTTTTTAATGCCATGATTGGTCAATTTTACTCTTACTTCAAAAAATTAAATATTATCATACAAATCAATTGTATCTCCATCTTTCAGGGTCACAATGGCTTTCTTTTTTGCAGGTTTGCGCCCAACCAGAAAACCAGCCTTTGTATATTTCTGTTTTAACTTGGAGGGAAGTACATGGGTATTCACATCGGTAACCGTGATACCATAAAAATCTTCCACAGCCTTTTTGATTTCCAGTTTATTGGCTTTTCTGTCAACGATAAATGTGTAACGGTTTGACTTTTCAGACTGGCTGTTAACCTTTTCTGACAAAACCGGCTTAATCAATACATCTGACAATTTCATTTCTAAAAATTTTATTTACCGTTATCAATTATGCTTTTACTGGTTCATCACCCGCAACTTCTTCAGTTGAAAATATTTTTGCAGCCGCCTCTGTAAGCACCAGGCCATCAGCATTTAAAATATCGTAGGTGTGTACATCACTCAACACTGTACCGAAAACACTGGGTACATTCCGGATACTCTTACAAACATTTTCATTGAATTCCGGCATAACAAATAATAAATTCCGCGTATTTGTATTCAGGCTGTTCAGGATACCTGTGAAATTTTTTGTTGATGGCTTCTCCATTTCTATGCAGGCATCTTCCAAAATCCAGATTTTTCCGGCAGTAGCCTTGCTGCTTAGTGCACCGATACGCGCCAGGTCTTTTACTTTCCGGTTTACCTTCAATTGATACTTGTGAGGTTTGGGGCCAAAAATGGTACCACCACCTTTGTAAAGAGGGTTGCGGATGTTTCCTTTACGGCTGCCGCCGGTTCCCTTTTGCTTATGCAATTTTCTGCTGCTCCCCTGTACTTCTGAACGCCCTTTGGTCTTGTGAGTACCCTGACGCTGAGCAGCCAGATATTGTTTCACAGCCAGCCAAACCACGTGGTTATTTGGTTCTGCGGCGAATATCTCGTCCGGCAATTCTACTGATCTGCCGGTTTTCTTTCCTTCAATATTAAAGACGTCTATTTGCATGATTATTTTTCAATTAAAACGATGGAACCAATGTGACCGGGAACGGAACCGCTTATTAATAAATAATTTTTTTCGGGGAATATTTTTACAATCTTGAGGCCCTTCATTTTTACGCGCACATTTCCCAAATGGCCTGCCATACGCATACCCTTGAACACACGGCTCGGGGTGGATGATCCGCCAACAGAACCGGGAGCTCTCTGCCTGTCGTGCTGACCATGCGTACTTTCACCGACACCGGCGAATCCATGGCGTTTTACAACACCCTGAAAGCCTTTGCCTTTGGTAGTACCAATCACAGAAATCTTTTCACCTTCACTGAAGATGTCGACACTGATGGTATCACCCACATTTTTGTCAAGTTCGCAATCGCGTATTTCTTTAATGTATTTTTTTACTGCTGAATTAGCCTTGGCGAAATGGTTTTTTTCGGAAAGAAGAGACCTGCTTTCCTTTTTGTCGCCAAATGCAATCTGAAGAGCATTATAGCCGTCTGTTTCAACAGTCTTTTTCTGTGTTACAACACATGGACCCGCTTCTATAATCGTTACGGGAGTCTGGCTTCCCTTGGCGTCGAAGATACTCGTCATGCCAAGTTTTCTTCCAATAATACTTTTCATCTCTTTGTTTTATACCCAGCGCTCCGTAGTTGCGGAGATGGGTGTTCATACTTATTTAAGAACTCAAAAAAGAAAAATCTCAGGGAGAAATTTCTTTAACTCTTTTTAGGCTTTAATGTGAACATCCACACCAGAGGGAAGATCCAGTTTAGCCAATGCATCAACCGTACGTGAACTGCTTGTATAAATATCAAGCAATCTCTTGTGTGTACAAAGTTGAAATTGCTCACGCGCTTTCTTGTTAACGTGAGGGGAACGCAATACAGTGAAAATCTTTTTGTGTGTGGGTAAAGGCACCGGGCCTGTTACTACTGCACCTGTACTGCGGACAGTCTTTACAATTTTTTCAGCAGATTTATCTACCAGATTGTGATCGTAAGACTGAAGTTTGATCCTGATTCTCTGTGCCATAATTAAAGAGCTTTAAAAAATCCAATTTTTAATTTGGGAGTGCAAAAGTATGGTCTTTAGCTATTACAGACAAAAAAATAATCCCGGATTTCTATAATTTTTTCTAAAAGTCCAACAGAACTCAATATCAATAACCATCCCGACTTTCCACAAAGATTAAAATTATACCAGTCGCCTGCCGGAACAAATCACAAACCGGCAGAATAGTTCCACTTTAAAATAATCCTTCTCCTGTAAAAATGAAAATGGGAACTCAAGCTTTTGCGAAACTTAAAATTCCCAGTTTTTTCGAAAACCATTTCTCAAACCTCTCTCAATTACAGAGAGGCCCGGCGTTCGGCAATTACAAAATAATATTTGTTATCCGGTCAGGCTAATCTGACATTGACTGCATTTGGACCTTTCTTTCCCTGTTCAACTTCATACACAACTTTATCACCTTCCTTGATTGTTGCTTTCAATCCGCTGCTGTGAACGAAAATGTCTTTTGATCCGTCATCTGGTTTGATGAATCCAAAACCTTTGGATTCATTGAAAAACTTTACTGTTCCTTCCTGCATTGTTTTTTTATTTGATTTTGATTTAAATATATCACTTTATTTTTTTGACATGGATGGCCTGGTATCCTTTGGGTGTTCTTTCTTTCTCATAAGTTACCCTGTCCTTCTCTCCAACCGGTTCATCCATATTATTACTATGCACAAATATAGATTCATGGGTGCCATCTTCGGTAATAAAACCAAAAGATTTTTCTGTAAAGAAGGAGACCACCGTTCCGGTAAATTCTTTTTCTTCAGAAACCGGCGCTGCGCCAAGCTGGATATCTTCAACTTTTATTTCCTTTCTTTTTTGTTTTTCGGGGGGAACATCCGTAAAATTTCCATTCTCATCAAGGTAAACTGTCATCTCTGCAAGACTTTTACCTTTATCGTTGTGGGCTTTGCGCTCTTTTCTGCGTTCAAGTTTATCCTGCCTTTTTTTTGCTTTCTTTTGTTGTAATGCTTTTTTGTTAAAGGAATCCCCCATATTTATTTATAAAATTTATTTTAATAGTTCATTAATTGTCCTTCATTGATCTCTTTGCCTTTTACAGGGATACGAAAGCCAATGAGTTTCTGGATATCCTTCAGTTCACTTCTTTCCTCTGCATCACAAAACGAAATGGCTATTCCCTCTTTCCCCGCTCTGCCGGTACGTCCTATCCTGTGAACATAAGTTTCAGGAATATCCGGAAGTTCATAATTAACCACGTAAGGTAATTCATCTATATCAATTCCTCTTGATGCTATATCTGTAGCTACCAATACCCTGATCCTGCTATCTTTAAAATCCTGAAGTGCCTTTTGCCTTGTATTCTGAGATTTATTCCCGTGAATGGCCGCTGCAACAATACCACTCCTGCCCAATTGCCTGACCAGTTTATCTGCACCGTGCTTTGTACGTGTGAATACAAGTGAACGGTGAATAGATTTTTCTTTTAACAGATTTATAAGCAATCCGGCTTTTTCTTTTTTCTCTACAAAATATACGGACTGATGCACCGTCTGCGCTGTTGAAGAAACAGGCGTCACCGAAACTTCTACCGGGTTTTTTAGAATCGGATTGGCAAACTTTCGAATTGAGAAAGGCATGGTTGCCGAAAAGAAAAGTGTTTGCCGTTTGGCAGGAACCTTTTGAAGTATTCTCTTAATATCATGGATAAACCCGATATCCAGCATGTGATCAGCTTCATCGAGAACCAACACTTCCACCGCCTGAAGATTTACAAATCCCTGTTGCATCAAATCCAATAATCTGCCTGGAGTGGCAATTAATACTTCAACTCCCTTCCGCAACCCGTCCACCTGCCTTCCCTGTGAAACGCCACCGAAAACAGCAAGGGACCTGGTTTGCAAATATTTTGCGTACGCCTTAAAGTTCTCATCAATTTGCAATGCCAGTTCTCTGGTTGGAGTCAGCACCAATACCCGAATCAGTGAGTGCCTGCTCCCCTGCTGTAACCTTTGCAAAATGGGAACCGCAAAAGCCGCCGTCTTACCGGTTCCTGTCTGGGCGCAGCCCAAAATATCACGCCCGTTAAGAATGTGGGGAATTGTTTTGCTTTGAATCTCCGTCGCCGATTCATATCCGGCATCTGTCAGGGCATTTCTTATCGGCTTTATAATATTTAATTGATCAAAATTCATATTTCGTTTTTATGGGTTATACCCGATTCTTTTGTTTTTACTGCTCTTCTCCCATCAAAATTTACTCATCTTAATCTTCCCGGGTTTCAACAACCAGGAATTCAGATAAATAAATTCATGTTGAAGTATTCTTAACTAATATGGCAACTGAAAAAGCGATAACTGAAAGAGGAGAAGTGGGGTATTCTAAACTTTGCCAGAAAATGCAAGGGCAGATGCCTTCTTAATATTTAAGTTGGCGAAGGTAAGCTTTCAAATTGATTTCGTGCTTCCTTTTTTTCTGTTAACATTTCAAATGAACAAATTTTCCCGATCTAACGATGGGCTCCCATTTCCTTTATCAGTTTGAAATGTGAATGAAGTGCCTTAAAAAAATTAGAGTTGGAGAGGTAAGGGATACCAAATTCTTCACACTTCTTCTTCACGATTTTGCTAATGGAAGGATAATATACATGGCTAATCCGCGGGAATAAATGATGTTCGATTTGAAAATTCAATCCGCCGGCCAGATAGGTAACCAATTTGCTTTTGGGCGAAAAATCGGCAGTGGTTTTTATCTGATGAACTGCCCATTCATTCTCAATCGTAACAGCGTCATTTATCCCTACATAAGAGAATTCCGTTTCTTCTAATACATGTGCCAATTGAAATACAATGGAAGTGCCCAATCCCATAACTCCGTTAAGTACAAGAAATCCAATCAGCCATTCTTCCCATCCTAAATGGACGATCGGAAATACGATATACACAAATACATAAAATGATTTGCTGACCCAGAAGATAACATGTTCCTTTAACGACATGGCGGGCAACTTGCTTCTGTAAACTTTTCTGCTAAAATATTTTTGAAAATCCTGCCATAACATCCATGCAAGGGTATTCAGCGAGTATAAAAAAGGAGCATAAAGATGTTGTATTTTATGTATGGGAACCCATTTTTGGGTGCGGCATAATCTGATAAACGGGCTGATGGCAATATCATCGTCCATCCCATCTACATTGGTATAAGTGTGATGCAAAATATTGTGCTTCTGTTTCCAGATAAAACTGTTTCCTCCAATCAGATTCAGGGTATATCCAAGCAGTTCATTGACCACCGGCCGGGAAGAATAACAGCCATGGCAGGCATCGTGCATTACATTAAATCCGATTAGCGCCAAAGTGAATCCCAGCAAGGCACAAAGTAATATTGAAACAAGACCCGGCATGGGTAAAAACAACAACAATAAATAAATTACAACAGCCAGCGGAATAAATACGATTGCCTTTGAAAAGAGTTTCCAATTTCCGGTTTTTCTGATTTTATTATTTTTAAAATAAGCATCAATATCTTTCTTTAATGCTGGAAAAAAAGAAGCCTGTTTGTTGTTAAACGTAACTTTTGGCACCTCAAATAATTTAATACTGTAAAAAATGCTAACCAGGGTTTCACTTGAGAACCAATTGTAACGCCGTCACTTTTGCCACTCAAAATAAATGTGAAGATTAATTAGGTGGCGCGAAATTATAACAATTACGGAAACATAATTCTACTCATTTCTCATTTGGGATATTTTTAAATCCAAGGTCAACCTCGCTGCCAGCGCACATCAGGCAATACCTGAGTAAAATAGAAGAAGTCTGAAAAAAGATTTGAAAGATTATAAAATCTCCTCCAATTCTTTCAAATGATGAATAGTAAATGTGCAATTACAATCCACTTGTTCTCCTGATCTGTTCACAAACACACAATCCATACCTGCATTTACGGCTCCTGAAATATCAGCTTCAAGACTGTCTCCGATCATTATGGAATTTTCAGGGGATCCGCCGGTTTCTTTCATGGCAAAATCGAAAATTTCTTTTTTGGGTTTCATAGAGTTGGATGTTTCAGACGTAATGATGTGTTCAAAAAAACCAGTCAGTTGGCTGGATCTTAGTTTGCCACGCTGTGTTTTTTCAAACCCATTTGTAAGCAAATTCAACTGATACCCTTTCCCCCTCAGGTACTCCAGGATTTCGAATGTATAATCAAATACTTTTTTCCGTGTCGGTAAAATTTTTAGATAATAATCGCTCATGTCCTTTGACAATCTTTCATCTGCAATTTTAAAATCGAGAAGGGTACGCCACATTCTTTTCCATTTCAGCTCTTCAGCGCTGATATATCCTTTTTCATAACGGTTCCACAGGATTGCATTGTGACCAGAATAAATGCGATAAAAATGTTCAAAAGAATCAATGGCTTTCGATTGCAGATTAAATTCGCTGTAAATCTCCTCCATTGAATCTTTGGCATTGGCCTCAAAATCCCAAAGGGTATGATCAAGGTCAAAAAATAAATGCTCATACTTCAATTCAACATCTGTTTTGTTACTTTTGAACATCATAAAAAAACGTAATAATTCTTATGAATATTGTGATTTCGGGTGCAAGCAAAGGTATCGGAAAAGCGCTTGCCATGCGTTTCGCAGCAATGAATGATAACATTTTTATATGCAGCCGTAACCAATCAGCAATAAGGCAGGCCGCATCTGAAATCAAAAACAGCAAAAAGGGAGTCAACGTTTTCTATCAGGCGGCCGATCTCAGCAAGAAAGAAGATGCCCTTTCATTTGCAGATCTCATCAACCACCATTGTGAGAATGTGGATGTGCTTATCAATAATGCAGGAACTTTTTTGCCTGGTAGTGTTTTCGATGAAGAAGAAGGTACGTTGGAATCAATGATTGAAAATAATCTCTACAGCGCTTATCGACTGACACGTGCATTGCTTCCGAAAATGATGAAACCAGGAAGGGGACATATTTTCAATATATGCAGCATTGCCTCTCTGAAAGCCTATCCGAATGGCGGATCTTATAGCATTTCAAAATTTGCATTGGCCGGGTTCAGTAAAAACCTGAGAGAAGAAATGAAACCTTACAATATCAAAGTAACTTCCGTTTATCCGGGCGCTGTTTACACAGATTCATGGAAAGGTTCGGGGTTGCCTGAAGAAAGGTTTATGAAAGCGGAGGACATAGCAGAAATTATTTATTCAGCGTCTGTGCTTTCACTACAGGCGTGTGTGGAAGATCTGGTAATTCGCCCTCAATTGGGAGATATTTAGCTAATTTTTCAGGTACAACTGCCTTTTACATTCATTAGTTAACCTTTCGTTTGCCTTACGGTTGCTACATTTGTGTTTCAACAGATGAGCGGAAGATGATTCTATTTTTACTTGCCACATTCCGGAAATCATTTTTGAGTTTTATTATCCTTCTGTCATCAGCAGGTGTTGCATTTGCGCAGGCAAAATTTTCTGCCAATGCAAATGAAAAGATAATCGGATTGAATGATTTTGTACAAATTCAGTTCAAGGTTGAAAATGCCAATTCGGTAGCCAAAATAGATCCGCCTTCATTTAAAAATTTCAAAGTTATCAGCGGCCCGAATCAGGAAAGAGGAATGACGAGTATCAACGGCAGTGTGAGCAATTATGCGGCAATTTCATTTATCTTAAAACCGGAAAAAGCGGGCACATTCACAATTCCCCCGGGATTTGCCATTGCAGATGGCAGACAAATCAAATCAAATCCTGTGACCATCCGGGTAGAAAATAAAAATAACGTTGCCGGGGCACAAACCGCCCCACCTGTTGCTCCGCCACCTCCTGCAGATCTGACCCCACACACACATCTCATAGATGACTATATTTTAAAACCCGGAGAAGATCCTGCAGAAAAAATTAAAAGAAATCTTTTTATCAGAATGGAAGCCAACAAAACCAAATGTTTCGTTGGTGAGCCAATTGTGGTGAGTTTCAAACTTTATACGCGCCTGAGATCGGAGTCCAATGTTACAGATGCACCTGCATTCAACGGATTTTCCGTCAATGACATGAATGTGGACAATAATGATGCCTCAGAAGTAAAATTGAACGGAAGAAATTTCAATTGTTATACTTTGAGGAAAGTACAACTGTATCCCTTACAGGCAGGATCTTTCACGCTATCTCCACTTCGTACAACCAATACCGTTACATTCGTAAAATATGAAAGGAATACTTATCGCGGAAATGATCTGATGATGCAAATGATGCAAAGCCTGGGAGGAGATCCATTCGGCACATCTGATGTCATTCAAAAACAAATTGATCTGTCGAGCAATACCGTTACAGTGGAAGTAAAACCTTTGCCTTCAGATAATATTCCATCGGATTTCAGAGGTGCAGTGGGAAAATTTTCCATCCAATCCAATCTCACCAAAGAAAACTTCAGTACGGACGATGCCGGAAATCTTTCCATTGTTGTATCGGGAGCGGGAAATATGAATCTCATCAATACGCCTTCCGTTAGCTGGCCTCAGAATATAGATTCCTACGATGCACGAATTAAAGATGCCATAGACAAACAACAGATTCCGTTTAGTGGCAGCAAGACTTTCAACATTCCCTTTTCTGTTTCGAAGGCAGGGAATTACAGTATCCCGCCGATTCATTTCAGTTGGTTCGATCCTATCGAGGGACAATATGAATCTGCCAAAACGGAACCTATCTATTTTCATGTATCCCAAGGAAAAGGATTTCAAAAAACCGCCAGCGAGGGCATTTCAAAGATTGCGGGGCTGATCACAGTCACCCAGGCAGAGTGGATAACAGGAACCATCCTGATTGGTGGCGTTTTAGCGCTGTTGTTTTTCTATCTCATCAAAAAAAATAAAAAAGAGGATGAATTGAAAACACAGATCCAGCTTGATGATTTGAAGAATCAGGATAAAAAAGAATTTGAAATTCCCGGAAATCCACTGGAAAGTGTTCACGACAGACTTGTTGCCGAAGATGCCGAAGGTTTTTATACGGAACTAAAAAAATCGGTTCAGGAATATCTTTCCGGAAAATTAAAGATACCAGCCTACGAACTTTCCAAAGAAAGTATTTTGCAAAAAATGGATGAATGCAATGTCAGCATAGGTACCTCCAAATTACTTGAATCTCTCATGCAGGAAATTGAAATGGGTCTTTATGCAAAACATTCACATCCGGGACAGATGAGAGAATTGTATGACAATGCATCTGAATTAGTATCATTGCTGAATAAGCAGATTTGTTGAGCGAAAGAAATGAATAACAGGGAAATATTTTTAAGAAACATAGGACAAACTTCCACCGAACCTTTGGGATTTGAAATTATTAAAGCGAAAGGAAATAAACTTTATGGACCGGGGGGAAAAGAATACATCGACCTCATAGGCGGAATCAGCGTCTGTAATGTAGGTCATGCAAATAAAACAGTTGTCAGGGCCATTAAAAAACAAGTCGACGATTATCTGCATGTCATGGTCAATGGAGAATTGGTTTTAAGCCCTCAAACCAAATATGCAAGCTTACTTACCGACCATTTACCTCCAACTTTGAATTCCATCTTCTTCACTTCTTCCGGGACGGAAGCCACAGAAGGAGCCATGAAATTAGCAAAGCGTTTTACGGGGAGAACACACATTGCTGCATTCAATAAAAGTTATCACGGCAGTACACAGGGATCCATGAGTATTCTGGGAGATGAGTATTGGAGAAATGCATTCAGGCCTTTGCTGCCGGGAATACGGCATCTCGATTTCAACTCGTTTGAATCGCTTGAAGACATTAAAGAAGACACAGCCTGCGTCATAGCCGAAACCATTCAGGCGGAAGCCGGTGTCATTGCTCCGCAAAAAGACTGGATAAAAGCATTGCGCAAAAAATGTACTGATACCGGGGCTTTGCTGGTTTTGGATGAGATCCAATGTGGGTTTGGTCGCAATGGAAGTCTGTTTGCATTCGAACAGTACGATGTGATACCTGATATTTTGTTGTTGGGAAAAGCTTTGGGCGGCGGGATGCCTCTCGGAGCATTAATTGCCGACAAAAAAATCATGGATTCATTCACCTCCAATCCTGTTTTAGGGCACATGAATACCTTCGGAGGCCATCCGGTGTGCTGTGCTGCAGGAAATGCGGCTATGGAATTTTTGCTCGACAAAAAACTGATAGGAAAGGTCAACAGAAAAGAAAAAATATTTTTAAAAAATTTGAAAAATTGTCCGGGGCTAAAAGCTGTTCGCAGCAAGGGTTTGATGCTGGCGCTTGACTTTGGGACTTATGAACACAACAAAAAAGTTATTGACAAATTAATTGAATTTGGTGTTTTTACAGACTGGTTCTTGTTCGCACCTCAGTGCATGAGGCTTGTACCTCCATTGACAATTACTCCATCAGAAATTAAAACCGCATGTGAGAAAATTCAAAGGGCAGCAAAAGAAATTAAAGAGAATGAAAATCAGATTTAACAAATTTGAGCTATAAGAGAAAACTGCTTTATTTAACTTTATCAAAAACGTAATCCATTGAACGCTTACGCAACTCATCAATTTGAAGTTGAAAAAAACAGAAAAGCTTTTCTATACACTCTTGTTGTATGTGCAGCGTTTCTGTTGATTGCAGTTTTTTATACATGGAAATCAACGAGACCTCCCGTCCCGGATACCATGGATCTCATTCAGGTAAACCTCGGAAATGAAATGGAAGGACTGGGTGATATCCAACCTCTCGTACCCGGTGATCCCGCACCGGATGATCAAAGCATCTCTGCTGCTGTAAGCGGCAAAAAATCGGATGAAGTTCCATCACGTCAGATCCAGGCGGATGACAATGCTGATCCGGATGCAGCTCCGGTTGTGAAAACAGAACATCCCAGCAAAACAGCACCCGAAATAAACCGGAACAGTACCTTTAAAAGTACCAAATCTGTAAACCCGTCACCAATCGTAAATCCAAATCCTGCACCTCCACGTCCTAAAACCATTTACAAAGGTGGAAATGGAACAGGGGGCAACGGCGCAGAAACAGATAATGGTTTTCGCAACCAGGGATATAAAGGCGGAAACGGCGATATGGGAAGTCCTAACGGAAATCCTGATTCGTATGGTAACTCACAAGCAGGAAGATCAGGATTCAGTGTGGTACGCGGGTTAAGCGGTAGAAGGGCAGTTCATTTTCCGAACATGACCGACAACTTCAATGAGAATGCAAAAGTCTATGTGGACATTGTGGTAACTCCTTCCGGAAAAGTAATTAACCCTTCCATTGCAAGAGGAACTACCACAACTAATTCAAGGCTTCGCAGCATAGCCATTGAAAAAGCCGAATCATTAAAATTCAATCCTACTTCTACCGGGAATAATGAGACCGGGACGATTCTCTTCAACTTTGTCTTGAAGAATTAATCGGGACATTCATTTCCGGAAGTCCTCCTATTCTATCGGAAATTATTGTAATCTTACACGGGACAAGGGATTTAAACGTGAACATTTCCCGTTATAATTTTTTTAATCATTATTAAACCAATGAACACAAAACTCATAATGACATCGAGTGCTTTGCTTCTGGCTCTCTCCGGTCTGATACTGACTTTTGCACCGGAAAAAATCACAGCATTGCTCAGCCCTGATGCAGATCTTGCTGTCATTTTCATTTTTCAGATTCTGGGTGCACTTTACTTTTCCTTCGGAATATTAAACTGGATGGTCAGGTCAGGCCTGATCGGAGGCATTTACAACCGGCCGGTGATCCTTGCCAATCTTGCACATTTCATGATCGTGGGGCTTGGCCTCATCCGTATTATGATCAGCGGAAGTTATCTCCCGCGCTTCTTCTGGATTGTCACAATTGTTTATGTAATATTCGCCATCGTGTTTGGCCTGATGCTTTTTACAAGTCCAAGGCGGGTAAAACAACAGGAATGAACCGGAGATTTTCCATCCTAAAAGAAAATGAGAAATATGTTACAATCCGAATGAAATTCGAAATTTCATTATTCATTTTTTCCTCTTTTCAAAAGGGTTTAAATAAAACTTTATTATTATTTAATTATATAGCCACGTCTCAATATCACATATAACTATCCGGTTGATTATTGAAACAGTATTTATGTATTCTCCGGTATCCTTCACTAAAGCTATAGTTCACTTGCAAAATCCACCAAGAAATAAGGATAATTTTGCAAATGAATCAAAATATGATTCACAGTTGACCTTCATTTTGAAAAATATGTAATGCTATGCCTTTCGCCGATTTGGATAAATGGATCCATGATTATCCGTTACTTGATCCGGTAATGAAATTGAAACCGGTAACCTGGATAAATCCGTACAGAAAAAAAATGGAGGAAATCACTTCTCTTCCTGTCAACCGGCAAGACATGCAGGATGCAGAAGAATTGTGGAAACGATTTGCACCTTACCTGGCTAAGGCATTCCCCGAACTCAGAAGTACCCATGGTGTTATAGAGTCTCCTCTGAAAGCAATTCCGGAATTAAAAAAATTATTAAACGCGAATACCGAAGAACCTATTGAGGGAAGCCTGTACCTGAAGTGTGACAATGAATTGCCGGTAGCTGGTTCAATCAAAGCACGCGGTGGGATTTTTGAAGTATTGCATTACGCCGAACAATTGGCATTGGAAAGCGGTTTGTTTAGTGAAAATGACAATTATGAAATTCTTGCGAGCGATAAATTTAAAGAATTCTTTCACCAGTATTCCATTGGAGTAGGTTCTACCGGAAACCTTGGATTAAGTATCGGAATCATCAGCGCCAAACTGGGTTTCAAGGTTTCTGTTTATATGTCGGCAGATGCCAGGCAATGGAAGAAAAACCTGTTGCGTTCGAGAGGTGCCAGGGTGCTGGAATATTCCGGAGATTTCGGCGAAGCCATCACAGAAGGAAGACAAAAAACCATTGCAGATCCCAAAGGATATTTTGTGGATGATGAAAATTCAAAATTCCTTTTTCTTGGATACAGCGTGGCTGCTATGCGATTGAAAAAGCAACTGGATGAACAAAAAGTTCTCGTTGACGACGATCATCCTTTGTTCGTTTATTCACCTTGCGGAGTCGGTGGTTCGCCAGGTGGTGTAGCGTTTGGATTGAGGCAGGTTTTTGGCGACAATGCCCATTGTTTTTTTGTAGAACCTACCCACTCTCCCTGTGTTTTGATTGGATTGGTAACCGGCAAAATGGAGAAAGTGAGCGTCCACGATTTTGGAATTGACAACCGGACTGAGGCCGACGGCCTTGCAGTAGGGCGCCCATCAGCTTTTGCCACTGCCATCAGTAAATTGTTGATAAGTGGAATTTATACCATCGAAGACAATGAATTATTCCGCCTTCTTTATATGCTCGGAAAAACCGAACACATTTTTATTGAGCCGTCGGCAACGGCCGGATTGGCGGGGCCGCAAAGAATAGCCAGCACTGATTATATTCAAAATAATGATATCGATCCTGCACATATTACCCACATTGCATGGGCTACCGGCGGCGTATTTGTTCCGAAGGAAGAAATGAATTCTTTTTATAAAAAAGGAAAATTCCTTTATCAGAAAGGGGTAAGCATGGTGGGATAATAATTTACAGGTTTAACAAAGAAAAAATTTCAGGCAATTACGCCTGATCCAATTAATTCGTCTCCCTTGTACCATGCGGCAAATTGGCCGGGTGTAATTCCTCTCTGCAGTTTTTCGAATAAAATATAAAGTGCGTCTTCTTTCCTGAACAATGTGGCTTTCTGTAAAGGTTGCCTGTACCGGATTCTCACTTCCATCTTTTGAGAATCCCCCACTCTCATTTCGTAATCCGGATTCACATAATGAATTTCATCTGCATTAATTTTTAATGCAGTTCTGTTCAAGCCCGGATGGTCTTCCAATTGGCCAGAAAAAACAATATTATTTTTTGTATCAATTTGCAATACAAAAGATGGGTGTGGCCTGCCTCCGATGTGCAATCCCTTTCGCTGGCCCACCGTATAAAAATGTGCACCTCTGTGTTCACCGACTTTTGTTCCTTCTTCTCTTTGAAAAATAAAAGGCGCTGAAAGTTGTTCAACGTTTTCTTCCAGAGCGGGAATCTGATGGTATTGCTGTAACTTTTCCAGCGCAGGATTTATCTCAATGATATCTCCCGGCACTGGTTCCAATTGTTGCTGAAGAAAGGTGGGCAAATCAACTTTGCCGATAAAACACAATCCCTGAGAATCTTTTTTATCGGCAACCGGCAAACCGGCTTTGTGTGCCAAAGAACGAACTTCAGATTTCAACATATCGCCAATAGGGAAAAGAGTTCTGGCCAATTGGTTTTGATTCAACTGACACAAAAAATAAGACTGATCTTTATTAGGATCCCGCCCTTTTAATAAATGTTGACGCCCGTTTTGATCGACTTCCTTCCGGCAATAATGTCCGGTAGCAACAAAGTCTGCATCTAACTTAATTGCTTCTCTGAGAAATACATCAAATTTGATTTCGCGATTGCATAAAACATCCGGATTGGGAGTCCTTCCTTTTTTATATTCTGCAAACATGTAATCGACGATTCTTTCTTTGTATTCCTTGCTCAAGTCAATTACATAGTAAGGAATATCCAGTTTTTCTGCTACTGCCAGTGCATCATTGGAATCATCAATCCACGGACATTCATGAGATAAGGTTACATCATTATTATGCCAGTTACGCATAAACATACCAATCACTTCATACCCCTGTTCTTTGAGTAAATAAGCAGCAACACCCGAATCGACACCTCCGGATAAACCCACCACAACACGTCTTTTCATACTGCAAAGTTACAACCAGGCAGGCATTGCAATGAAAAGCAAATCTTAATTCCAATGATTAATTACAAAAAAAACCGGGCTTCGTTAACAGGTTTTTTTCAGGTTTCGGAGAATCAAATCAATCGAATATTTCACTCAGCTTATTATTCAATTCTTCGCCTCTTACATTTTTTGCAATAATTTTCCCGTCGGGATCAATAAGGAAATTCTGAGGAATTGCACGGATGCCATATTGTTTCGCCACAGCATTATCCCAGAAATTCAGATCGCTGACATGTGTCCAGGTCAGGCCGTCTTTGTGAATAGCGTCCATCCATTTTTGTTTTGCTCCCGGCTGATCCAACGACACTCCAAGAACAGTAAAGTTCCTGCTCTTGTATTTATTAAATGCCTTTACCACATTTGGATTTTCCGCCCTGCACGGACCACACCAGCTTGCCCAAAAATCTACCAACACATATTTTCCTCTGAAATCAGCCAATGAAACCGGTTTATCCAGTGTATCATTCTGGGTAAAATTCATCGCCTGAACACCTACTGCCGTTTTTCTTGCGATCTCAATCCTTTCATGAAGTGATTTACCCGCTTTACTTTGTTTAACTGCAGGTGCAAGTTTTGCATAGAGAGGAGATACTTTGGCCACATCAATATCATATCCGGCATATTGTTCCAATGCATACAATGCAACCGGTGACTTTGGCCTTTCATTCAAAAATTTGAGATATACATTTTCTTTGGATTCACTATCAAGAGCATCCAACTTATTTTCAATATTTGACATAGAGGCAGTGTCTTTTACCTTACGGAACTCCATATACTGTTTCACATAATCCTTGTATTTATCATCGTAAGGTTTTTTAAGTTTTGTCAGTGTTTCAAAATCCGTCTGAGCCCTGCCACCCACAATTTTAGCATCTTTCAAAGAATCGGTCAATTCAATTTTCATCACTCCGGATTCTGCAAATAGTTGCCTCGCTTCATAGGTGGGGCGGGTTTCACCTTCTTTGACAGGATATTTAATCCGCAACATTACCATAGAAGGTTCATTGATCTGAGGCCTGAAAATAAAAACACCATTTTTGACGGAAGCGCTGTCTGTGGCAGATTCGCCATCCTTAATATAGTATAGATAAATTTTTTCAATCTGATTTTTTGCGGTAACGGTGCCTCTGATAACTGTTCCTTTTATCACGGGTCTTCTTTGTGCATACACACCGGAAAAAGTGAGAGACAAAATCAGCGCTAACAAATAAAATTTTTTCATAATCATAAGTTGAACCGGCAATATATCTTAATTATGTTTTTAAAATAGAAAAAATATTTATGAACGGTTAATAATATTTTCAAACTCAAAAACTCATCCCGGGTTGATTATCCCTCGAATTGATGAGAGCCACACCAACCAACTGATCAGCCCTTGCACCAAAGGGCCTGTAATAAACCAGGATCATATAAGTATTTTCGGTTTCGAAATAATTACCCTCGGTAACATTGGTAGAACCTGTGGGATGCTCTGCATCCTTCACCAGATAAGTATAATCATAATACCCCTGCTTCAGAAGGAGATGTGTTTCATACAATCCATTTTCCTCGTTGTACTTCATTTTTAAACTGTCAACCAATGAATAATTTGTCAGTTCACCAAAAAGATAAATATCCTTTCCGGTATAAACATCTTTATCTGGTAGTGAAAGAGAAAAATAAACTGTGGCATAATCTCCTTCGAAATCAGGGTTGATACCTCTGACCGCTTCAATCAGGCTCAGGCCATCGATATCCTTGTAATAGATATAAGGTTTGCCGGCCCAGGATGCATCGGGAAAAAGATAAATAGAAGTAGATCTCTTGTTGTAATCTGCCGAACGTACCCGGTCACTCTGCAGATGAAAATCACGCAAATCAAGCCAGCGCCATTCCTTACCTCCCGGAAATATGGCAGAATTTTCACTGTTAAATTCCAGGTTGTTTCCTCTGATAAATGTGGGTTGCATATCCATAAGCGCCTTCTGCCAAACATAATTTTGAAGTACGACCACGTGGGTTTGCCTGACGGCATTATAATCATTGATCCCCTTGAGGTCAACATTAAAAATTACTTTTTGGTGGGTGTTAAAATATTTTGGAGTGAAAGGCTGTGTCACCGCTCCCTTAATTGAAACTCTGGGATCGAGGACAAGCAATCGCTTTGTAAAGGCAACTTTGGAAGTATCTCCATCGAGATAGACACGGAGGATATAATTTCCACCACGTGTCAACATGCTGTTGCTCTGTGGTAAATAAACATTGTAATGGGTATATCTGGTGAGAGCCACAGATGAAAATCTGTAATCTGTAATTCTGTTTTGGGTAAAACCTTTGATGTAATCCAATTGCATTGCGCCGGAAGGGGTCCAGTCAAAATTGCACAACTCGTATGTATAGTAATAATTTTTTACATCACCGTCCAGGTCATCAAAAAAAAGTTGAAGCCTGTCATTTCCGTTGAGAGTAATAACAGGAAATGAAAGCTGATTTCCCTGGACAAACAGCCTTACCGTTTTGATATTCGGCATAAAAATACTGTCGGGAGCAATGGCTACAGAAGTGTTCAGATAAAAAGAAAAAGCGAAGATTAAGCAAAGCCTGAATCTTTTCATAAGGTTGTTTTAAAAAAAATTAGTTTTACAGCCTATCAAAGATAATCGGTTTGAATCTATCTTATTTTATTGCAAAGCGAATAGCGTTCAACCGTCAGAAGACCTTTTCAAAATTTATCATTGGCCTCGCGGTATCAGCTACAGCACTGAGTGTGGCTGTCATGATTGTGGCATTGAGTTTTGTCAATGGATTTCAAAATGTAATCAGCAACAAAATATTCAGTTTCTGGGGGCACATCCGGGTTCAGCAAAATGTGATGAGCAGCGCCAATCTTACAGAAGAAACGCCAATCACCAAAAACGATACACTGGTAAACCTGATCCGCCACATCAATGGGGTTCAATCTGTGGAATCGTATGCTACAAAATCAGCCATCATCCGCTACAAGGATAATATTGAGAGTGTACTGATGAAAGGAGTCGACAAAGATTTTGATTTCGGCAGAATTCAAAGCTTCCTAACACAGGGAAAATGGATTTCATTTCAAGACAGTTCTTACAGCAAGGATATTAACATCAGTGAATATACGGCAAATCAACTGGCTGCAAAAACCGGCGATAGTGTTATCGTTCTCTTCATTCAGCCTGACGGTTCGCAGCGTGCAAGGAAACTAAGGATAGCCGGCCTTTTCAGAACCGGCATCGATCAATACGATCACAACTTCTGCATTGGTGACCTGAATCTAATCAGGCGCCTCAATGACTGGCAACCCAATCAGATTGGAGGATATGAAATCTTTCTGAATGATTATCATCAAATGGATGCCATCAACAATGAACTATTCAACAACAATATCCTCTCCGGCAGATGGTACAGCCGTACCATCAAAGAAATATATCCTGATATTTTTGATTGGCTGGCGTTACAGGGAAGGATTAAAAATATTTTACTCGTGATTATGACCGTCGTGGCAGTGGTAAACCTGATTACCTGTTTGATCATTCTGGTTTTGGAAAGAACAAAAATGGTGGGGGTATTGAAAGCACTGGGAAGCAAAAACTGGGAGATCCAAAAAATATTTATTTTCAACACAACCTTCATCGGGCTTGCAGGAATCATTGCAGGAACGATATTCGGGCTCGCGATCTGCTGGCTGCAACAAACCACAGGCTTTATAAAACTGGATGAAGAAGCCTATTTCATGCGCGAAGCACATGCCGATATAGTATGGTGGCAAATTGTGGCGGTCGATCTTGTTACTCTGGCGGTATGCTTTGCTACATTGATGATCCCATCGTTACTGATCCGGAAAATCAGGCCCGTAAAAGCAATTGAATTCGAATAGAAAAAGAACAAAGATTCAAAACACAATCCTAAAAATTCAAATTGCAAATACTTCATTCCTGCGATTTACTAACTTCGGTTAAAGGGAGTTTGAGATGTCATTTTTTTTGAAGAACATTTTTTTCATAGTACTTACAATCCTATGTTTTCCGGTAGTTGCCCAATACAATGCAAACTTCTATATGAAAGCCACCGAACAGGCGGAACGGGCAAAAACACATGGGCGGATTATCCAAAATATTATCAACAAAAATCTGAATACACCTCTTTCGGATGAGACCGAAGATGGCTGGGAAGCTGCATTTGACGGAATGGAGGTCATGGAATACCACAATGCATTTACCTGGCAAAAAATGCAGGAAGCAATGGCTGATCTCCCTTTCAGAAGTGTCGACTTTCAACGCCGCACCCTGGAAACAGCCTACATGCTTTATGCGGGGAACTTTGTTCATGAAGCGAATTCATTAATGCACATTACAACCACTCCTAAAATATTTGCAATGTGCGCCGTTTATTTGTTGAAATCGGATAGCAATCATTTGCCGGATATCCTATCAACCCTTCATCAAAACTTTGGCGATTCGGCACTTACAGATCCGATTTTGAACCGGTTGACCTATGAACTTAGTGAGGGAATGTATTGGCAATCGATCCCTTCTGAAATTTTAAAAGAAATATTGGGCAGGAATTTTTTGGCCGGGAATACGCTTCTGATCAGCTTTCAGCGCAGAAACCGTGATTATCCGGGTATGGCCATGGTTAGAAAAAAAGATGGAAGCTTTGTCAAAATAAATGGTGATTATTTTCACATTCCACAACTGGCGAGGGGAATCGCAAGCCTGCCCTATTATTTAACGAAAGGAAATACACCCCAGGGTATTTACAGGATGTTTGGGTTCGGGGTTTCCATGAGTCAATTTATCGGACCCACTGCGAATGTGCAGATGGGTATGCCCAATGAAATTTCAAAGTCAAAGTTTTTTGATAAGACCCTCTCTGATGATAAATGGACATTCAAAGATTATGCAGATTTTCTTCCCGAAAAAGTAAGAGAATACCAACCACTTTACGAATCTTATTTTGCAGGGCTATCCGGGAGAAATGAAATTATTGCCCACGGCACTACCATAGATACTGAACTCTATGCCGGCAAACCTTATTATCCCATGACTCCCTCGGAAGGGTGTTTGTCAACCAAAGAATTCTGGGATGGAAAATTAATTTACAGCGACCAGCAAAAGCTGGTAAATGCATTGCTCGAAGCCGGAGGGGCCAAAGGATATGTAGTGGTTATTGATATCGACAACAAAAATGAACCGGTGACCATGAATGATGTGAAAATGTATCTGCCTTAAGAATTTCGTTTATGACAATTGAAGACGGCTTCAATTCCAAAATAATTCAACACTCATCAATTAGCAACGTTTTAAAATAATCTTTTTCACGTAAAATAATTCTCTCCTATATTTGCACCTCAATGAAAGAATCACCACGATATTTATTCATGTCTTGTTGTTGGTGTATGCCGAAAGGCATTCAATAATTCTCCTATACGAGACAGAAACTGCAGGCAGTTTCGTTTCGCCTTCTCAAATAAATTCTTTCTTTTCATAAAAAATTTAATTTTCAATGAGCCAAAAACATTTTGAAACCCTGCAACAGCATGCAGGACAAAAGCCAGACCCTACCACCGGCGCAAGAGCCGTTCCCATTTATCAAACCACTTCATTTGCTTTTAAAAGTTCAGAATACGGAGCCAATTTGTTTGCACTTAAGGAGGCGGGAAATCTTTATACACGGATTGACAATCCTACTACCGGAGTATTTGAAGCCAGGGCGGCTGCGCTTGAAGGCGGTGTGGGTGGACTGGCCACTTCATCAGGAATGTCGGCACAGTTCATTACACTCTTTACTATTTTAAATTCGGGAGATAATTTCGTAACAAGCCCATTTCTGTATGGCGGAAGCCATAACCAGTTTAAAGTTTCTTTCAAAAGGTTGGGAATCGAAGGGCGCTTTGCAAAAAACAACAGCGCCGAGGAAATGGAAAAACTGATCGATAAAAACACGAAAGCGCTTTACACTGAAACATTGGGCAATCCCGATTTTACGGTACCGGATTTTGAAAAAATCGTAGCCGTTGCAAAAAAATATGATATTCCTTTGATAGTAGATAACACTTTTGCAGGTTGCGGTTATTTGTGCAGGCCCATTGAATATGGAGCAAATATTACAGTTCAGGCAGCTACAAAATGGATTGGGGGACATGGAAACAGCATCGGCGGAATCATTGTAGATGGCGGCAACTACAATTGGGGAAATGGAAAGTTTCCTCAATTTTCAGAACCTTCCGAAGGATATCATGGTTTGGTATTCAATGATGTCTGGGGACCAAAAAGTCAATTTGGGAACATCCAGTTCATCATTCGTGCGCGTGTGGAAATGCTTCGCGATTATGGCGCCTGCATTTCACCATTCAATTCATTCCTACTGATCCAGGGATTGGAAACGCTTTCGCTGAGGATGCAAAGACATTGCGAAAATACATTGGCCCTTGCAGAGTGGCTGGAATCCAATCCGAATGTACAAAGTGTAAATTATCCCGGATTGAAGAGCAGCCCGGGTTATGAAGTTGCAAAGAAATATTTGAAACACGGCTTCGGTTCAGTGCTGACTTTCGAAATCAGGGGAGGAAAGGAAAATGCAATGAAATTTGTGGACAACCTTGAAATGACTACAAATCTTGCAAATGTAGGAGACACTAAAACTCTGATTATTCAACCTTCGATTACCACTCATCAGCAACTGACTGATGAAGAACAGCTCGCAGCAGGTGTAACGCCTTCACAGTTAAGAGTTGCGGTCGGAATAGAACATATCGATGACATCAAAGATGATTTCCAGCAGGCTTTTGATGCTGTATTTTCTAAAAAATCCGCTCATCAACCCGCTTAGTAATCTCAAAAAATTAAAATGCAACGTCAGAAACTGATGTTGCATTTTTTCTAAAATCAAAATTCACCAGGTGAGTTTGTACACATTTAAAAACGACCATGAGTTTCTTCTCGAATCAGGAGTATTATTACCCAAATATCATTTGGCATATAACACGTTTGGTAAACTAAATTCTTCGGGAGACAATGTGGTTTGGATTTTTCATGCCTTAACGGCAAACAGCGATCCATCGGAATGGTGGCCGATGATAATCGGAAAGAATAAACTCTTTGATCCGGAAAACGAATTCATCATTTGTGTAAACATGCCCGGCAGTTGCTACGGAAGCCTGGGGCCTCTGAGCATTAATCCTGAAACGGGTAAACCTTATTATCACGATTTCCCTTTCTTTACTACAAGGGATATGATTCGCAGTTATAAAGCATTGAGGGAACATCTCGGAATCCGAAAAATCAAAGTGGGAATCGGTGGTTCTATGGGTGGGCAACAACTTCTTGAATGGGCAATCGAAGAACCTGACCTTTTTGAATACATTTTTCCAATAGCCACCAATGCGGTTCATAGCCCATGGGGAATCGCATTTAATGAATCGCAACGGTTATGTATCGAAACAGATTCTACATGGAACCAGGAAGATCCTTCTGCAGGAATGGAAGGAATGAAAACTGCACGCGGCGTCGCACTTCTTTCATACCGGCATTATGAAACCTATGAGGACACCCAAAAAGAAGAATTTCTGGATAAACTTTCGGGCTACAAAGCACAGTCCTATCAAAAATATCAGGGAGAAAAACTTGCAAAGCGATTTAATGCATTCAGCTATTATGTATTAAGCAAGAGCATGGATTCGCATAATGTGGGACGGGGACGCGGAAGTGTTGAAAATGCTTTGCAAACCATTACTGCCCACACCACTGTAATCGCTATCGAGACGGATATACTATTTCCTCCACAGGAACAAAAATTCATTGCAGAGCATATTCCTTCAGCGCATCTCCATAAAGTTCATTCCCATTATGGCCACGACGGGTTTCTGCTTGAATATAATCAGATAACCCACATCGTTACAGAAGCAATGGCGGAAGCCGGATGATCAAATTCTGAAATACAAAAAAGGTTTATTGAGAACAACCTGCAAATGATTGATTAATTTTATTGCTTGTGAATTGAAACATCACAGGTATGAAGGACGAAATAATTATCGGGACTGATATCGGGACAGGGAGTTGCAAAGCAGTAGCAGTAACAGTTTCAGGAAAAGTATTAAACGAAACACAGGAATTCTATAATACAATCCATCCAAAAGAAGGTTATTCGGAACTCGATCCGGAAATAATTCTGCATGGATATATCCGATGCATCAAAAAATTAACCCTACAATTAACTCAGCCAGTTATAGCATTAAGCATCAGTAGTGCAATGCATAGCCTGATGTTGATGGATGAGAACAATCAACCATTGACGGGGCTTATAACATGGGAGGATACACGAAGTTATCCGATTGCAAGCCAACTGAGGGGTTCATCATTGGGAAAGAAAATTTATAAGACAACAGGGACACCCTTACACAGCATGTCTCCGCTGTGCAAAATTTCATGGTTCAATAGAAATAAAAAGAACTTATTTCGAAGAGCGGCGAAATTTATTGGTATCAAAGAATTTTTATGGTATCAGCTTTTTGGAGTTTATGAAGTAGATTATTCGATTGCATCTGCAACCGGGCTTTTTGACATCCTCAATTTAAAATGGTTCCCGCCCGCATTAAAATTTTGTGGGATAGCCGAATCACAATTATCCAGGCCGGTAAATACAACATCGATCAGAACAAACCCATCCGCAGATTTCCTGCAAAAGACCCGCCTTCCTGAATCCATCAGCGTTTGCATCGGTGCAAGCGATGGCTGCCTGGCAAATCTGGGTAGCCAAATTTCAGGTAAGCAAAAGGCATCTCTTACCATAGGTACAAGTGGCGCCATCAGGGTTACAACTAAAAAACCCATTGTTAATTCAGAAACGATGATTTTTAATTACCTGCTCGATGCGAAAACATTCATCAGTGGCGGTGCAATTAACAATGGCGGAAATGTAATGAAGTGGCTGATCAAAGAATTTATGAATAAAAACAAACCCGGAACACAAGATTTCATTTCTGTTTCAAAACATGTTTCGCAAGTACCAGTTGGCAGTGAAGGAATTCTCTGCGTGCCTTATCTCCACGGCGAACGCGCACCGGTATGGGATGAAAGGGCGGCTGCCACCTGGATTGGAGTGAGGGGGTACCACACCAAATATCATCTGATACGCGCCTTCCAGGAAGGAATTGCATTTAGCCTGAAAATTATCCTCGAAAACATTGAAAAACAAAACGGGAAAATCAGCACCATATATGCAAGCGGGGGATTCACGAATTCGCCGGAATGGCTTCATTTGATGGCAGATATTACGGAAAAGAAAATCATCGTCATCGAAAAAGAAGATGCCAGTTCGGTGGGCGCTGCATTCCTTGCAATGAGCGCATTGAAGATTAAACCAGAGAAAAAAAATGAAAAAGAGGAATTTATAATTTTACCGGATACAAAGGCAGCTTATTCTTATCAGAAACTATTTCCCATCTTTAAAAAAATGTATCCACTTACCAACAAATACATTCACCAGCTACAATCTCTGTCTATTCAATCAAATAAACTCCGGATTTCAAATGCATAACCCATTAAAAAAGATTCTCTTCCTGTTTATCCTTCTTCATGTATGCGATACTGTTATGTCTCAGCAATGGATTCGTATCAATCAATTGGGATATACCCCCAAATCAGTTAAAGTGGCGGTGTTCTGTACGAAAGGAAATGAAATGATCAGTTCATTTCAATTGATAGATTCCGCTTCAGGCAAAGTAGTCTTTAAATCAAAAAGCGGGAAATCATTCGGCGCTTACGGTCCCTTTCAAAATACATACCGGCTGAATTTTTCGAAATTTATCAAATCGGGAACCTACTATTTAGTGGCAGGAAATGCAAAATCACCTGTCTTTCGAATTGCCCCTGATGTGTATAAAGGGACAGCCGATTTCTGTCTTTTTTATCTTCGACAGCAACAATGCGGATTCAATCCCTTCTTGAACGACAGTTGTCACACACGCGATGGATATACCTTATACGGCCCCATGCAAGACAGCACTTTCATAAATGCTGTTGGGGGTTGGCACGATGCTTCTGATTATTTGAAATATGCCACAACAACCGCAAATGCAACCTGGCACCTGCTTGCAGCTTACAGAGATTTCCCTTCTGCTTTCACAGATGAAAAACAATGGAATGGATTGGATGGAAGAAATGGAATTCCGGATGTCCTGGACGAAGCCAAATGGGGTTTGGATTTTCTGTTAAAACTTCATCCGCGAAGAGACCTGATGTTTAATCAGGTAGCAGACGACAGGGATCACAAAGGATTCAGAATCCCCGGAGAAGATTCATTTTATGGAAGAGGTTTTGAGCGTCCCGTTTATTTCATCAATGGAGAACCTCAGCAGCGAGGAAAATTTATGAACCACACAACCGGAACCAGCTCGACAGCAGCCAAATTTGCTTCTGCATTTGCTTTGGGAAGTTATTTGTTTAAAAATAATCCTGATTTTTCCCAACTGCTGAAAACAAAATCCTTGTCGGCCCTCGCCTACTCTCAGATAAAACATGGCGTTACACAAACCGTTTCTGTTGTATCGCCATATATCTATGCCGAAGATAATTGGACAGATGATGAAGAACTTGCATTTGCCAGCATGAAAAAATATATCGTTCCAAATCAATCTTATATCGACTCAGCGCTTTTTTATTCAACGCAGGAAAAAGTAACTCCCTGGATGTACAGAGATACCGCCAACCATTATCAATATTATCCATTTATCAACCTTGGTCATTTTGAACTGGCAAAAGAAGTGAATAAAAAAGACAAGGATAAGCTCATGAAATATTACCGTGATGGAATAGAAGACGTGTACAGGAGGGCAAAAGAAAATGCGTTTCTGAGAGGAGTTCCGTTTATCTGGTGCAGCAACAACCTGACAACTGAATTTGCCATCCAGTGTTTGTGGTATGCAAAGGAAACAGGCCGGAAAGATTTTGATGAACTGATGCAGGCCAATGTGGATTGGTTGTTTGGATGCAATCCATGGGGTACAAGTATGGTGTATGGATTACCGGCAAATGGCGACACACCTACGGATCCGCATTCGGCATTTACACATTTGAAAAATTATCCAATCTACGGCGGGCTTGTGGACGGCCCGGTTTACACTACTATTTTTAAAAATCTGATTGGCATTCAGTTGGGGCATGCAGATGCCTATGCGGAATTCCAAAGCGACCTCGCTGTATATCACGATGATTTCGGCGATTATAGTACAAACGAACCCACCATGGATGGAACTGCTTCATTAATTTATTTGCTCGCCGCAATGAGTGCTCAGAAGTGAGGAGAAATAAAAAAACCGGCGGGGGAGCCGGTAGGTTTTTCAAATAAGCGGAAATAAGCTAATGACTTTCAGGGTAATGATAAACTTGTTTTAATAAGCATTTTTATCTCCCTTAAAAACTTTATAAACTGTAAGAAATATAATCTGAATATCCAGCCACAGTGTCCAGTTTTCAATGTACCACAAATCCTTCTCAACTCTTTTTCTGATATCTTCCGGACCTTTTATTTCACCCCGGAATCCATTTATTTGTGCCCATCCGGTGATGCCGGGTTTTACAAACTGCCTGACAGAAAATTCCTCGACAACTTTTGAATAATCAGAAGTATGTTTCAACATGTGCGGGCGCGGCCCGACTAAGCTTATATCTCCCATGAATACATTAATAAATTGAGGGAATTCATCGAGGCTGGTTTTGCGAAGAAACTTTCCCACCCTGGTTATCCTCGCATCATTCGGTGTAGCCTGTTGTTTATCACAATCCTTGTTTACTTTCATGCTCCGGAATTTAAGGCACCAAAAGCGTTTGTCGGTCATACCCGTTCTTAATTGTCTGAAAAATACCGGAAACCCCGATTCAACCGCAATCATTATTCCTATTAATGGAATCATCCAGGAAAGAAGAAATATAATTACCAGCGAGCTCACAACAAGATCAAGCACCCGTTTCTTGATAATATTTCCCATATCATCCAGCGCCGAGTTTCGGCGAGACAATACAGGAATACTTCCATAAAATTCGATATGCGAATCGTACGCAAAAAACGAATTCAGATCCGGAACCACTTTGAATTTTATAAATTGTTTTTCTGCCTGGTTCATCATTTCATAAAGGTCACGATCCTGTTCCGGCATTATGGTAGAATATATTTCATGCACCTGCATTTTTTTTGCTACTTCCAGTGTCGATGAAATATCACAGAGAATGGGATAATTCGTCAGTTCATGAATATTTTCCTCATTCTCAGAAAATCCTACGAGTTGAATGTTTTGTTCTTCTGACTCAAGGTAATCGGCAAGTTTTGCAGCAGTATTGTTATATCCGAGTATCAGCACCCTTTTGGTCAGAGCTTCGCTATTCCTGAAATATCCTATGAAACCAAGATAGATAAATCTTATTAAAGCCAGTGCCAGTGCGAAAGAAGATGTGGAGTAAAAAATGAACCACCTCGAGACAATCAATTCGCGGGAGAAAAACAGAAAGGCCAGTAACAGCATCAAATAAAGCAGGAATACTCGTGCTGTTCGTTTAATAAATGTTGTAAAATATACAATGGCTTTCCGGTTATACAATGCAAGTATAAAGGTTACCAAAATCCAAAGGATATTTGTAATTAAAAAATACCGATTGTAAGCACGGATATATTCATGAGTAAAATCCTGCCCAAATACCGGTTGCAAAATAAAATTTGACAGATTCAATACCAATAAATCCAACAGGATTAAAGTACCCTTAAGATATCGTTCGAATTGTTGATTCAAAATATTCCGTCAGATAAAATTTTTAAGAAATAACTTTTTACAATTCCGGATTAGCCATTCGTATTCTAAACTGAACTTAACTTCCATATCGGTCAACCATCCTTAATTCTGGTAAGCCATTGCTATAACGGTATTGATCCCAAAGAATGATTATCGCCTGTTTGGCTACTTCCTCTGGAGATTTATTTGCGTTTAAAATGAAGAAATTCGGATACTGCTCTGATAGCTTTTTCAATTCCTCATTTTGACGGGTTATTTCATCGGTTGTAAGTTCTTTTTTTCTTAAATGTATGACCTCCGGATTGGCTATTAAAGCAAATGTAATATTAGGTTTGGGGGTTATCCTTAACATCAATTTTCGTATCCAGTCCGGGCTTTTTATTCTTGAACGTATGGGGTCCACAAGAAAATCATAGGCATATCTGTCAAAAATTACAAAATGGTTATGCCGTGCACTTTTCCACTTAATGCCAGGTACCAAAAAGGCATAATCAATCCAATAATAACAAAGCCTGAGAAAAGAACTCATTTTATTCGCCGGTTTCAATGCATGAGGTTTTGCAATATCGATCTCCTCAACCTTTATTCCTACTTTCTTTACGATGCGGCTCAAATCGGGTAAAAAAGATGGCTTAAAATGATATTTCCGAATTCTTCCCTGGGAAATAAAAATAGAATTAATGCCAATCAAAAGCTCATTAATAAAGGTTGTCTTGCCCGATCCATCCGGGCCCAAAACAGCTATTAACTTTGATTTTTTTGAAGTGCTGTTGAAAACGGAAAACATAGTTTTGGTAAATTTCAATAAACAAATCATCGAATGCCCGGTTTTGATGCAGAGTTGCATTAAAATACGGAGCAGCTGCAAGAATAAAAAAAGTGTCCATCAACGATAAAAATGCCTTTCCGGAGATAGTTGTAAAAAGAAACATATTGAAAGGAAGGAATCCCTTTACTGGATAAACTATTTCATTGAAAGGATTATGGTGCGCGTCTCTTTCCGGTCTTCCAAAAAAAATGGCACTAACCTTTTGGTTAGCTGTTGTCCTTTCCCATCTTTGATTACTGGATGGTATAATTCATTAAGCAAATTGAAATTGAAGTTGAAAAGTGATCCTTAAGAAAACATTACCCACCTTTTCGATAAAATCAATCTGAATTTTAAAATCAGATTATCTCAATTTCAAAATTTTCTTACTTCCCAGTATTTGCCCGTCCTGAGATTGTACGACAATCAGATAAAAGCCCTTGATAAATTGCCTTAAATCAAGGCTTTCCCGGTAAACCTTTTCTTCGCTGGCATCAAAACTCTGCCTGCTAAGAACCCGCCCATTCATATCAACTATGGATATAGTTATTTTTTTTGCAGAAGGCGAACCTATTAATTCCAGCGTAGCCTGATTAGGTGTTGGGTTTGGATAAACCCAGATATCTGTATTATTGGTACCCAATCTTGGAACATTTACCGTTAGAAACATGGTGTCTTTTCCTGTGGCTCCTTCATTATCAGTAACGGTCAATTCAAACTGGTAATTCCCACCCTGAAGATTTTCAACATAAGTCTGGGCACTATCGGAAGTGATGATCGTTGCTTCCGTGGGACCGCTTATCTGATTCCATTCGTAACTGACTATGCCCCCATCCGAATCGACTCCACTACCTGTCAACTTCGCTTTATCATCAGGAAGTGTAATCGAAATATTTCCTCCGGCATTGGCAATAGGATGCTTATTACCTGCGGTCACAATTATATCTACTGTCGCGCTGGAAGTTGACCCTGAATTATCGGTTGCGCTTAATTGAAAAGTGTATGTGCCGGAAGTTAAGGAAGTAACAAGAGTAGTCAGACTATCTGGATCCATGATCTGATAGTTTGAGGGTCCTGATATTTTTGTCCAGTTTAGGGTTACAATCTTTCCGTCTTCATCAGTTGCGGTTCCTGATAATGTTACGTAATTAACCGGAAGTTTAATGGTTTGATCCTGACCAGCGCTAACGATAGGTACTTTGTTAGCAGCGGCTGCATTGACAGTTACTTTAACTGTGTCTAATCCTATTGCTCCGCCGTCATCAGTCACCTGCAATTGAAATTGATAAATTCCCTGTACCAAATTAGAAACACTTGTCACAGGTGAACTCGCATTGGTAATAGTAAAACCTGACGGGCCGGATATCTTTGTCCACTTGTATGAAACTATTTTTCCATCCTGGTCGCTGCCGCTGCCTGTTAATGTAACGGTATTCGTCGGAAGTGTAATCGTTTGATCTGGACCTGCATTGGCTACCGGTGGAATATTCAGTGCGGCATTGACAGTAACTTTAACTGTGTCTAATCCTATTGCTCCGCCGTCATCAGTCACTTGCAATTGGAAATAGTATGCTCCCTGTACCAAATTGGAAACACCCGTTACAGGTGAACTCGCATTGGTAATAGTAAAACCTGACGGGCCGGATATTTTCGTCCATTTATATGAAACTATTTTTCCATCCTGGTCACTGCCGCTGCCTGTTAATGTAACGGTATTCGTCGGAAGTGTAATCGTTTGATCGG